>Ga0116231_10000531_pt1 | contig 67633 bp, 53 predicted proteins | sample S1TSphgellanicum_2_FD_89695 | JGI IMG/M metagenome (GOLD analysis project Ga0116231, IMG submission 89695) | Host-associated microbial communities from peat moss isolated from Minnesota, USA - S1T2_Fd - Sphagnum magellanicum MG | ecosystem: Host-associated > Plants > Peat moss > Unclassified... | reverse complement strand
TGACCAAAATAGTTGAAAGTTGGTCTTGTAGTTGCAAATATTCTCAAATCTAGTCGCAAACGACTATAAGTCGCATGTAATCGTAAATTGACTGGTTACATTTTGGCTGATTTCTACTAGTGGCTATGGGTGAATTTCTTAGTGGGCTTTGTTGGTGGTACATGGGTGGGGTTTAGGGTGGTTTTATGGAAATATTATGCCATACTCTAAAATGACTTTAGCAAGGTGGTTACATATTTTATAATGGGCAAAGATTGGTTGTTTATGCAAAGTTAGCAATGTCTAGCCAAAAATGAAATTGTTCCCAAGGCTTGAACACATATGGAGGTCCACCTACATAGGGCTTTCTATAAGAAAAACATTGTTATTATCATGTTCCAACCCTAGTTTTTGATATCTAAGAAGTAAACCATCACACTTGCTATTATTCTAGCAAAATGTCTCAATCCTATGATATTGCATCCCCATATCATATGTGCAAAAAAACATGTTTATTAACATGCCCCAAATCCTAAACTATTAAATCCATTAGAGACCAAGAAAAATGTCCATATCCTCCAATGTTGCATGCCCATCCGCACTATAATGGCTAGGCTTAGTGTACCCATGAACATTGAAGTTCCAATCCCAACCTCATTACTTGCATAAAAGCCATTAAACAACGTATGTTAATGTTTTACAAACGTCAATGTATGCATATACAAGCAACATTGAATGCATTAGGCTATGACATGTGTTACATAGACTTTTCATGCACATACTTACTATAGAAACATCACACACCTTTTGCCACCAAATGTCTTGTGGACCAAAATATGTAAGTATTGTTTTTGGCTAGCAAGACACAAAACTCATCTATCATAAAGATTTTGGCAACCTATGCAACCTTGTCACTTATCAACACCTTTGTATTTTCATAGTAGACCTTGGTGACTTGCACCATTTGTGTGCCACCTACACATAGTGATGGCAACCCTAGGGTTTTAGAACTCTAGGATCCTTTGTGCACTCCAACCACACCTTCAACCACCACCAAATTTTGGTGCTTGGGATGGAGTATCCATACTCAAGTGCCAAATTTATGTGGGGTCTATCATCCCCACCACTAACACACATCATGAACAACATATCCATTTTTTAGGGGTTGGGGATGATTTTAGTTTTGAAAACAAACTCGATTAACCAAAATATATTAAAATGTTCACCACATCAATATTGAGGTGCTTGAAAAAAAACCAAATACTTATAAAAACATTTTAGCTACTTTCAAGTACTTGAACTTTATTTTTCAGACTACCACAAATTTTAAGTCCAATTCAAGTACTTGGAAGTAGCTTAAAAAAACGTGATTATAATAATTTAGCTTTTGAAGTCCATGCAAACAAGAGTTAAGAAATAATGTCCCCAATAAAATATTTATTATCCCAATAAAATCATCTATTTGTTAGTCCTTTTCTTTAAAGACCTTAGTATTTTGTTGTTTACACTACTTTTTGTGTATACTTTACCATGTTTTCACCCCTCATCATCTCGAGGGGGCAATGAGGGGCGGGGGGGGGGGGACTTGCAAACCCCTACTAGTGTTGGGATTTTGTTACATCCCAATCATTTAAAGGTTTAGTAACATCCCAAACTGGTTTATGTGTAGGCCTTGTTGTTCTCATACAACAATGTGGAGGATTCCCACTTGATGATGGGTTGGTTGTCCCTTTCAAATCCTTTCCAACTCCTTCACCTGTGCTAACCTTGCCTTTGGATTAGGTCTCTTGCCCTTTGTGTTGGCCAAATCAACCTTTGGTTCTTGAATATCACCTTCATCTACTTGGGATAACTTTGGAAACCTAATGGGTTCACCACTATGAACTAGGTAAGCCTTTTGGGTGCATGGTACAAATGTCGTGAGCCTCTTCCTTGCACTTGATTGAGTGGTTGGTTGGGTTGTTTTCCACCTTTTATAATTAACAATTTGGGTGTCACTCTCATCACCCCCACCAATATTCATCGAGCAAGTGACCTTTTGCATGTTTTTCACTAATGGATCATCCACATTTGTGACCCCTAATCCTCCTAGATGTCAAGAACAACTAATGTAGTGCAAACCAACTTGGACATGTCCAAGACCCCAACAACATTTGGCTCTTGGTCTATTGTCTTCACCTCTTGTGTGTCAAAGATAACTTGATCATTCATAACATTTGGCTCATGGTGTTTTATCTTAGCTTCATGTGTCTTAATGACAACTAATGTTTCACTCATACAATTTGGCTTTTGGTCTCTTGTTTTAACTTCTTGTGTGTCAAGAATAGCTTGATCACCTACAACTAAATTTGTAGGAGTTTCCACAATGGCCTCTTGGTTGTCAAGAGCGTTGCCAACTTCATGGGCTTGGTTATCTGTTGCAACATCAACTAAACCCCATTCAAACATCTACTCAATTACTTACTCACTTTCATGCCCACCATTGCCCCCTAATTCACTTGTGGTCTTATGGCCACTACAATAGATCGTGTCCCACTCCACACTGCAATCCACTTATTTTATAGTGGATTGGACCAATTTCACTATAGTGACATTTGAGTGGAATCAAATAAAACTTAGTGGAATTCTAAGTGAATGAGGTCGCGTGGCAAATGCCAATGGAATTCTTGAGTGGATTAAGCCAGTGTGTAATTTTCCGTGTTTTTCCATTTAAGTGTATAGGGTCCTACCCAAAATAAAGATAAGTGGATGGTTTTATGTGATTGTCTAATGATTTTCTAGTGATCTTCTAGAGCTTGCACTATGAACTTCTATACAATGTGGTAGAGGCATTAAAAGATCTAGAAAACACTTGGAAAATACCCCCACTATGATTCTCCATGCACCTACTTGTGCAATTAAAGTCATTTTGATTAGCTCATCCCATATGCCTATGTTTTCAAATATGAAAATGTAAGACAAAACACATTCTTTATATACTTTTCAAGATGAGAATGAAAGCCAAAACATATGGGATAAACTTTTTAGTTGCAAGTCATTTGTGATTAAAAATGTTTAGTCATAAATGACTTGCAACTAAAAAGTTTATCCCATATGTTTTGGCTTTCATTCTCATCTTGAAAAGTATATAATTAAGTAGTTAAGTGACAACTAACTAGCTAACTAATTAGCTAAATAATGAACTAATAAAATTATTATTTATTTATAATAATAATCATAAATATATTATGATTACTCAATTAATTACATTATTAGTTATTATTAAATATTACCTAATTTATTTGCTAAATAAAAGTAATAATACTGAAATATTCAGTAATTAAAAATTATTAATTAAAAATTATAATATTGATTATTAAGGTTTTTAGTTTAATAATATAATTAAAACCTAGCCTAGGTTAACTATTTTATTTTTATTATTCATATTATTACTTCACTCATTATAACTATTTATGAACTATCAAAATAAATATTTTATATTTGTAATAAGTGTATTTTTCCTTTGAAAATAATTTTTGCATTTGTATAATAATTTATTAGATTTCCATTCTAACTACTACAGTAATTATTATAAAATAATAAAACTAAAATAAAAGTTATATATCAGTAATTGATTATAATCATTGAATTTTCAAATTTATTAAATATTAATTATAAATTTGAAATATAAAATCTTAAAACTACACATTAATATTTCTTAGTAATTATTACACTATAGTAATATTTCATAACTGATTACTCATAATAATAATAATGTAATTTGTAACTAGCCTAGGTTAGTTATTTTATTATTATTATTATATATGATTATGTCACTTGTTAGAGCTATTATAATTCATTATAATTTATTTTTATTTTTAATAAATAAAAAATTAATTCTTAATAAGTACATCAATCATTGGAAAATAATTTAATAATAATAATATATTATATTAAAGTTTTGGTAATTATTTCAGTAGTTATATAATTATTTTTCGTATCATTCTTATATCATCATCATTATGATCATTATGTAGTAAAATATATATTAAAATTTTTTTAATCAAAGATAATTTTGAAATTTAGTTTTTTATTCCATGTAATCAATATAAATACATAATAATAATAATATTTAAAAAATCATTAAAAAAAGTATAATAAAAAGGTGTGGATAAACTTGTAATATGGGCACAATATATTTGGTAAATATCTTACACAAAAATTTAATATACTCAAAATATACACCAATTAGTGTAACCATAATATCAAGGCCATTTATGCTAATAATAATACTTGAATACACATGTAATATGGTTATTCATATACATTCAAAATATACATTTATAAATCCTAATACACCCAACTATATTCCTTAGAATTCACAAAATACACCTTTGTATATTCATAGGGTTGTAACTAAATTGGTCATGTTTGTAACTAATGGGACATAAATTGTTCTTCTTGGATGAAATAAACTAAATGTTGTTCACATGTAACGATGAATATCAAAATAATCGCAAACTAGTTGCAATGTAATTACAAATATGACCAACACAAGAAATAGTTGCAAAAATGTCCAAATATAGTTGCAAATAACTAATAGTCACATGTAGTCATAAATAGAGTTGTTACATTTTGGCCAATTTCTACTAATGAAATGGACTACCAGTGATTCCAATACATCTCTTTATTCAATATGTAAATATAAAAAATGGGAAAAATTGAAATGGATTGCATTTAGATTTTGATAAAAAAAACAACCCCTAAAAATGTTCTTAACCTAAAAGCCATTTATTGAATTGAGATATATAATCTAAAGTAAAAAAACAAAATTAGAATCAATTCCATATTAATGTCGATTTTGAAATGGGACAATATTGGCACTGGACTTAAGGTTTATGTTTTTGAAAAAAGAGAAGTAGATGGTTCTTTGGTATCTTATTTAAGTAATATAAGCCAACGTGCATAACATAATATTATAAGCACACTAAAATGTATCATATGTACTAACATGTACCAAATGTACAAATTACACATGTACCAAAATGTATAGAACCAGACCATATGCTTATTTCAAATATACTAGATTAGTGTCCAAAATGTATTTACTACATATTATTACAATACAATTTATAATATAGACAATTTACATGAAAACATCATGTACATTTGATACAAATTATGCAACTATATTCCATGTCCTCTGCAATATGTGTTACCACAACAACATGTAAATGAATGTGTGGGGTAGGATACGTTAGAAAAGTCAATTCCATAATCCCAAGTCAAATTTTCACCTATGTTGCAACCCCACTTTGAGGGAAGTGTGAGGTTGCCACTCACATTCCCGAAAATGGGACTTGAGAAACTTGGGTACGCCTAAGTTAACTTGAGGCAAGGTCCTGTCGTAAAAGTCAACATTTGGTGGCCAAGGATCCAAAGAAAGCGATTGCAATTGCGAAGAGAAATTTCTAAGTGTCAATGAGGACATTGACCTTTTCTTTTAGTGGGGGAGAGTGTTGCAACCCCACTTCGAAGGAAGTGTGAGGTCGTCACTCACACTCCCGAAAATGGGACTTGAGAGTCCTCCGAGACTCCCGAAAATTCAGAACTCAATTACATGAGTCAAAACACCTTGCATTGAGGTGTTCTTTATACCTTTGGAAAGGTGTTGAAGTGTAAATGTCCAAAATGGCCTTGCATGAGCCATTTGGACATATGTAGCACAAGTTATAGGCGAAAGAAGTGTTAGGAATCAAATTGACAATTTGACTCCCGACCACTAAAAGTCAGGAATCGACCCGATCCCGGTATGTGCAGGTGGAGTGTGATACACTGTTGGAAATCTCTTAAGGAGAGCTACAAGTTTGCTTTAAACCTCGTCCCAATCCGAGGTCAGAGCGAGAAGTTATGAACACCCAAAGTCCTGGGAGTCCAAACCGAGACAATTTCGGGACTCCACTTTGGGAGTCCTGGGAAAAAAGTGCCATTCGGATGCAAGTGCGGCGGAAAAACGTAGAGAATACTATATGGGGGAAGGTGATGGCTTTTCCCAAGTCCGGGCGGTGGCGAGTCAAATGAATCCAAGGTAGCCCGTGGCTTGTCCCAACACCAAGAGTGCGCAAAATGAGTTTTAACCAACTTGTTGGTTGGTTTTAGATGCAAGACCGAATAACTAAATAGCTTGTCTCTTTTCCTAATTTAATCCTGGAGCTTTTAGCATGCCCCTCTCACCCCCTTTAGTGCTGGAAGGTGGGAGTGGCACCAAGTTCCAACTATTTCCGCTCTTTAACATAGTTGGACCCTTTTTAGGTCTAACAAGGAACTTGGGGGCACGTCAACCTACTTCAATGTTGCAACAAGTAAAGACTGTTGTGAACCATGGATTATAATTCATTAAGTTGTTAATTTTTAATTCCATAATTTTCCTTAGTAATAATGATTTGAATTCTTATAAGCGTCCAAATAGTAATTATTAATAGTTGAATTAACCTTTGGATATTTCCAAATGCAAATAACTTTCTTATTTAAATTAATGTAACACTTAATTAATTTTAGAACCTAATAAACCTTCTAGAGTGCATTATCCTTTTTATGTTGCAAAGAAGTGAAAAAGGATGTAGAAATAAATGTGTGAGCCATATTGACACAACCATGTGCGATAGTTTCAATTTTTAAAAGTTGCATCACGGTTATTTGTGTGGGGTAAAGTTATTAGGGGTTTTTATCAACTTCATGAATGCGCTAGGTGCATGGAGGGGTTGTTTTCTTTTATGAAGTGCATTATTGGTGAATAAGGTGTTGGGTTAGTTCTTTTTTTCAACAAAAAGCCGGTAACCATAGTTTTAGAAACTCTGTTGCATAATTAGGGGTGAGAAATCTCTGGAAGGTTGGGGGTAGAAATAGACACTAGAATTTGCGGTGTTCAACACAACATTGGTTTTGTTCTAGTATTTAATGAGTAGCAAGGATATTAGAAATTCTTGAAACAATTGAAGGGATGTTAATGAAAAGTCTAATAAAATTAGAACAATCTTCAAGCTGCTGAACATAAGGTTAATTCATGACAATTCAATGATTAAATAAATAGTATAATAGTGTGCCAATGGTAACAAGAATTTCATAATAACTTAAACATTTATTTAGTTTGTGAATGAGCTCAGCAAGGAACTGCAAATACATGTGGAATCCTGGGCTATGCCATAGTGATAGTCAGGAAAGCTAGGATGCGTTGAACGGTGCGAACTAGGTAGTCCGCCTTGTTATTAGGAGGTAGCCAACGAATCAGACCACGCAACCAACGATAATGTCCAATGCCGAAAACTGAAGATCATGCGAAGATAAAAGTATCTTCAATTTCATAACAACCTTCACAAACGGTCTCAAGTTCATCAGCAGGGTCGACTTGCAACAAGATCACCAAAGTGCGAAAGTTCGAAGAAATACAATAGTACCAGGCTCGAAGGGGTTCAACTTTAAGACGAGCACACACCTTTCAAGGTTTGGGTTCTTCATCACGAGGATGTTAGTTAGGGTAAGATCTAGAGATGACTCCAGAGGCGGTTCTTCATTCACTTGTGTGACTTGTGGCCCGTAAGATGTGACCATGCGCGACACCATACTTTCAAGGAAAGGAAAAAGGTCAGATCTTTAATTAAAATCAAATCAATAATGAAGGTGTGAAGGACTTGTTACATTAAGGTGCGCGGTCGTAATTTATAGATCAAATAAAAAAAAAAAAGGGCGTGAGTAACAGCTTAAAACCATGGTAAAATAAAATCGTAAGGTCAAAGGAAAAAATTGAAGGTTTAAATAAAGTTTATTGGGGGGGAAATGGGAAGAAGTGAAAAGGTGTTTTTCCTTCACCTTCCATTGGCCACCAAGCTTAAAATATTCCATTGGCCACCAAACAGGGAACCTTCCATTGCCCACCAAGCTTAGAATATTCCATTGGCCACCAAGCTTGGAACATTCCACTAGCCACCAAGCATGGAACATTCCATTGGCCACTAAGCATGGAACCTTCCATTGGCCACCAAACTTTGGATCTACCCTCACTTCCCTTCTCTTTCTCTTTAAAAGGCAGACTCGGATCATTGGGAGTTCTCTCCTTTCTTCGGACATAATTTTCATTCAATCTTGAATACTTATTCCCACAAGCTTCTTAAAAAGGAAAATAATGATTAGTCTTGGTAGAGGGGAGAAGGAAGGAAAATAGAATGAAAATCTTGTAATAGTTTTGAAGGAATGGGGGTGGGTAGTGATAATGTTGAGAGGTTAGAACTTTAAAGAAATCTCACAAACCCTCTTGGGTTTCATAGCATAACTTCTTGCTGGTTTAGCTATAGAGCTTAAAATTTGGTAACAAGTTGCGCCTTGTAGTTAGTTTTCTAATGAACTAAAGCAAGCCAAATTTAAATAATGTAGATGTTAAAAATGATGTTTTAAGTGACTGATGGTCTGTAGTCAAGTTGAATCAGCTGCCTTCATAAAACCCTTTCGGGTTTGGTAGTATAACTCCTTACTGGTTTAGTTGCAGATCTTAAGATTCGGTAGGTTAGTGCGCCTTGTAGTTAATTTTCTAGTGAACTAAGGCAAGCCATATTTGAATAACCTATGTGTTAGAAACAATATTTCAAATGACTGGTGGTCTATAGCCAAGTTGAATTATCACCATTGTAAAACCCTCTCGGGTTTTGTAGCATAACTTCTTGTTAGTTTAGCTACAAAACTTAAGATTTGGTAACAAGATGCGCCTTGTTGTTAGCTTTCTAGTGAGCTATGGCAAGTTGGATTTGAATAACTATGTGTTAGAAACAATATTTCAAGTGGCTAGTGGTCTGCAGCTATGTTGAACATGGTGTTGAGTCCTTAAATATTGGTTTAAATGAATAAAAATTTGACATAAAGTCTTAGAATGTGTAGTGTGTGAGCTTGAAAAATATATCTATCAATTCTAATCGTAAATGATGCATAGGAGGCAGGCTACTTAATTTCAATTACAAACGCAATCTAACATCTAGAAATACACTTGCATTTTTCCTTCACCAGTAGCATTTGTGCTTTCAAGCATAGTCACCTTGTAGAACCGGGAGTAGAAGGATGGAAAATTGCCTCACAATATGCAGTTTTACTGATATATTAGGAATATAAGCCCATAATTAACATTAACATTTTTCCATGACAATATTAAATTAGTTTTGTAGAATAATCTTCAGGCACTAATGATGTACTTGTAAGATTTCTAGGATGTAGACCTAATACATTCTTATCCAATCTTCACTTTTATTAATCTTCTAAATAAAACTGAGATCAAATTTAGATACTAACATTTCCACTTGAGTAGCTTCAAGTGAATTACAACTTAGTAAACAATTTAAAAAAGATAGATCACAATTGCAAAAAATCTAGAATGCGATGAATGGTGCGAGCTAGGTATTTGGCTCGATGTTCCATGGAAAGGGGGTTGATTAGGCGTCGTAGCCAATGATAATGGCCACCACTAATAACCTAAGTTCGATAATGAAAACGAACATCATCATCTTCGAACTAACATTCTTAAAACCTTTCTAACACAATTTTAAGAGCAAGAAGAAATTTTAAGTAGATTGCTAAAGCATGTGGGTTAAGAGACAATCGACGATCCCATATCGAATGATCGACTTAAGTGCACATCACTTTTCTGGACGATTCTTCTTCGCGCGATTGTTAGGAGACATTCACGTCAAATGGTGCTTCTTTAAGTTCTTCCTCTTCTACTAGTGCAACTAAATGATTCGAAAACATAGCAACATCATCTACCATGATTAAATTTTCATTTGCATCAACAAAAACTAAAGGGGTAGCTGGAACAATTTGGTACTTGCATTTGAAAGGGGTTAATGCCTTTATTTTAAAAAATTAAGGTAGGTGTAATGTGTGATAGTGACAACGGAACTTCATGAAAACTTGTACATCTAAGTTCCAATGGATTCGTGAAACCCTAATTTCGACAGTGGATTTAAAAGTACATGGGAATCTTTGTAATGGAAATTTTAATTCCAATTTACTATGTACTACATAATTAATTAGTACATAATAAGGAATAACTAGGGGATATTAAAAGAGTAAATGGTACACGGAAATGGTACTACTACCATTGAATTAATTTAGTCAAATGGGAACTCAAAGATGTTTACTTATTATTACCGGTAAATTATCGTGTAGCTAATTACTTGAAATGATTAAAATGAAAAAATAGAATGTTAAAGTCAAACACACAAAATTGACAATGATCGAACTCAAAAACTCCATCAAGATTCCAAAATAGGGAAAAGGATGAGTCCTCCAATTCCATTGGTCATGAGGATTATCATCCTATTTGATTAAAAGATGGAATCCTTTTAATGTTTCATTGGGCATAATAATTCTCATCCCAAACTCCATTAGAGGGCAAATCATTCTCAATTCTCATTGGTTCATGTAGGATGAGGAGGCCATTGATTGGAGGGAAGAATTTTCACAACTTCTATTGGACAAGGAGATAAGTTTAAGGAAGGGTCATGGGAAGCTTAGTGGGAGAAAAGTTTTTTTGTGTGTTTTCTTTAGAAGATGAAGAAAATGAGTGTGTGAAAGGAGAACTAATTGTTATGTGTGGAGAAGTGTTGTTCATGGAAGTAAATGTGTGCAAACAAAAGAGCATGGAAGGAAGTTTAGTGTAACAAGTAATTATAGTGGAGTTCATGAAATGATTTCCATGAACAAGCCTCTAAATTTTTTACTAAAAAAGTTGTTTCTCTTAGATCCACCATTGGATTTATTTAAAACTTCAAACAATTTCAGTTTAGAAGTTATAAAACATTCTTTCAAAATTTTAATATCATTGGGGCTACAACAAGGGAGCTACATTTGCCGAAATTAGAGGGGGTTGAAGTTGTCTTTTTTTTTCTCAAATTTGGTCGAAATATAGCTTTTAGTTTTGAAGCATAATTTTTTATTTCAGAAATAAAAACTTATAAAATTTTGTAACATTATTTCCTTTAACATTATTTCAACAACCCTATTCATGTTAGATTAGGAGATTGTATGAAAATATTATGAGGAATGGAACGAAAGGGGATCAATTATCAAACGTGAACATTGATTAAACATCAACACAATGCTTTTTCACATTTCATCATGGTGAGTTTTGATTTTTTCAAAATGTCTTAATATCTTCCAAGTGGACACGATGCATTAGATTCTTTCGTGAATTTCATTACATTATATTGAACCACCTTAACTTGTTAGAATACAACTACATAATAGTTCCACCCCCAAATGAATTTTGTGAGTGCATATATTTATGTGGAAGGATGTGCAAAAATTCCTCACAAATGCCAATGTACACATATTTTTAAATTAGTTTAAAATTTGTCAGAATGGTTCCAATGCCAACCAACATAAAACTTAAATAAAGTTGAGTGGAATTTACCTTATAGTATTGCATAATTTGGTTTTTAATCTTGATGGGCATGTCTATTAGGCTTGTATCTTCACACCCATGATTTAGGAACCTTGAAATGTTCCCAAAATTTTGTCCATCTAGACATAAAGCTTGATCGTCATTGATAGATGTTTCAAAAGTCCAATCTACATCTAGATGCATTGCGTAATGGCATGTACATTCACCATTAATCATATGACCTTCAATTCATTGCATTAACTCCGCATTTGTCAAAACTTCACTAACAAATTCAAATACAAAGGCATCAGTTGGAAGGTCTTCTAGTGTTATGATCCCCCAACCCTTCTTTTTTTAAGCCCAAAAAACCTTAAAAACATCATGACACAATTAGAATTTGGATGATACCATCATTAAATAAATCATGTCAAGGTCAAAAAAGGCATATCAAGAAATTACTCTAGATTAAAATCATTCATACCTTTAAATGATGTTGCATCCCTTGTTGCACTATTCAATTACCACAATTGACATTACAATTACATAGCCCATTGCATTTCGTCATGAATTCTTGCACAATATGGCCCTTGTAATGTGTAGCATCTTGGCAATTTGTAGACATGATACTACTCCCCATTTCACAAAAGTTGATGTCCTCCACTTTAGCCAAACCCATGCACTAAAGTAATCCACATAACAATTCAATGCATAAGTTCTTACACCTTGGTCACCTCTCCAACACACTTATGTTACAATACATAAATTTCAAACAATTAGCATTCACAAAATGCAAAATGCAAAATAACTTCCTACCTTATCAATGTGGTATTTTTTTAGCAATCCACTTTGAGTGTATGCACACTCCCCACCACCATATTGAGCACAATTACAATGGGTGAGCATTGTGATGCAATTGGAATGACAGTTGAAACATGGATCTTCTTTGTGGAATGTCACACCCATTCCCCATATTATGATTGACAACAATCTTTTTTTATAAGTGAAAGGAGAGGGTAGACACATGTTTCCTAGATTGGGTGAAATAGAAATAGGAATACATTCTAGTCCCCCAACTCAAATCCCAAGGGTGATCTTGCCAAGACCCCTAGCTCTTTGAATTTAAAATTTGCAACCACATCCACTCATAGGATTATAATAGGTGCAATTGTTCAGACCTCTGTAATAATCATCAAATACTTCTATCTAGAACCCATAATGTAACACAATATAGAATAAGAAAATTATAATTGCAATGTCTAATTAAATGCGTCTACACACATCTAGTCCCAACTTTCACAAGAACCACATTAAAAATGCCAAAATTTTAGATATCATAATTTTGGCAACAAAAAACACTCCAATGTTATACCATCTAAGCATCTAACTTAATGGTAATTTGTTGAAAAACCTCTATTTTCCAGTGATTATAATTGAGCAAAACTATTATATATTTGCAATTTGATAAGAAGATTGTAGCACATTATGATAGTTTAATACTACAATAGAGGTACTACATAATATTTGTAGTATATCCAACTACATATGTTACGTTATATGCTATAAAATTACGTGTACAAAAAATCATAACACCAAGACTGGAAACTTGTGGCAATATAATAATAAAAAATTGCCACACTACATGCTACAATTAAGACATTTGATAACTATTGTATCAAGGACCATTATCAATATGCCCTAATGAACCATGTAATATTATAATATCCTTCACCTTAAAACCCTTCTGTAATGTTTGGTGCTCCATTTTGGCCCTCTTTTTCCCCTTTTTTGGTATAAATGTCAATTCATAATCATATGCTAACCTTGAGCACGTTTCTTCACCTTTCCAATCACCACAACATCTACAACACCCTTCCCCTTTGATATCCCACCATGCTTCTATATGCAATTTTCTTTCCCTACGTCATACATTTCAACATTGACCTTTTGGGTTTTAGCAACACTTACATTCTCTTGGGTCTCCAAAACAAGGGCCATTATATGCATATATTCTATAACAGTTTGATCAACAACACTTGACACCCCCTTATGGTGAAAATATTTCTTTCCATTTATGGTAGTTGTATGATTATTCATAAGGACTGAAGTTGTATTATCTTGTGTACTAGTTAATACACAAGGGTCAATCTCTGTTGGGACCTGTGCATTAGCCTCACCCTTCCCACCCCCTTCCTAAAAAAGATCATTAATTTTGGTGAGAAGAAAAGGTGGCATAATGTCATGCCCACTAATTCTTGCCACTACACCATCTTCCATAAATGTGTGGATGTCAACTTCTTGGGGGGAATTTGTTATTTCCTTTTCTTCATCCTCACTCTAAGAGTTTTCACTGTTGTCATTTGAAGAGATTCATTAATCTCTGACAACTTGATTTGCATTCCTTAATAGGAAGTAAACATGGTGGAATGGCCAACTTTTTCATAGGGTCTAGAACCAATGGTAGAAGTGAAATCAATTCTTGCAAAATTATTCCACACTGCTATAACAGTAGATTTGCACTTCACATGCATACATTCATGCATTCACTATTGTTTCCTTGATTTTCAACATACTTAACACTATGATTCATTAAAACACCATATTCATGGTTATTTCATATAACCAAAATTTGCACTTCACAATATGTTGTAAAAAACTCTAGAAACAGGATTACAATTCATTTCATCATTCTAATACTACAAAAAATTCACACAACGATATAAACATAAAATTCTCTATAGAAGTATGTGCTTTCCTATATTATTGAAAACATGAATTAAAATTATAATAAAATCCCATGTTTTGTTGAAAAAAAATCAAAACAACAATTAAAATTTGTGGTTTATCAAAACAAAATCGGTGGTTTTCTACTACAAAATCCCTATAGCTCCTCCAACTTTCCCCAAAAGTGTATAAGAATCAAATCTCTCTTCTTCCCCAAATCTTTTCTCTTTGGGCAATCCCAAGGCACATCATCATGATTCAAAACCAACAAGAATTCAAAATTCAAAACTAGAATGTTCCATGAACAATCCTTGTTTGAAATGCCCTGTTCATCCAAATCATGTAATCATCATACCCTCTTAACAACTGGTAATAAGTGTTTTGGAACACTTGATACTAGTTCTATAGGTTGCTTCTATAACTCCATGGACTAACATTTAAGAAAATTTCTAATAGGTGGTTTAGGAATTATTAGCACACATTTAAGGCTAGGAGAACTAACGGCTTGAGGAGAAGGTACTTGGGAATTTCATGGCCCTACTGCTTGGCTGGTCTGACCACAACTCCCATTCATAGTGCTTGCACCAGATGGTTTATAAAAGACCTTGAATGAAGATCCTGCATGCACACAAAATAACATATCCATGAAGTTGTAACAAGATTATTCATCAACTCACTAACTAAAAGAGATATGGAAAACCCCAAATTAGACATTGCCACACTACACAACATCCATTTAGGTAATACAATCTACACTTGATAATGCTACAAGTATGATTAATATCCTAGAATTACATATCAAAGTCCATAGGTTACAACATTGCATATAATAAGACAACATATACCATACATTTTAGTCAATCAAGTATGATTAACATCTTACAATTACATACCAAAGTCTAAAGGCTATACAAATGTAATAGAAAGTATTCACTTGTGTACACATAATATTACACACCACACAAAAAAATTCAAATAGTACTTACCATACACATCAACAAGTACAAGACATATATGTGTAGTCAATTATAATACATACATTACAGTAAGGCACATACAATGGACTATCCTAATTGTAGTGGGTTGCACCTATTGTATTATTGTAATCCAAACTTGCACTTTTAGCTCCATTTGCATCCATCATACCCACTTGATACATACACAAGTATGCAAAATGGGTCTTCAAAGTCTATACTAAGGTTTAATGTACACTAAATATTCTACTACACTTGAAATTGACTATAATCAATACAAGTCAAGTAACACTACAACATCAGACCACTAAACTAACTACTATAATACACCTGCACATCGGTATGATCAATGTAAAAAAATTACAATACTTCAAAAGTTTCAATGTTATGACTCAATAGACAAGTCAATGCATTGAAGTTCATCAATAACTACAAATATGGGATGGAAATATGATTAATTGATAGTTGGGAGATGACTTGAAGTAGTAGCTCTCCTTTGTTTTATTGTCATACACCGTGCAGGCTCACATTCCAAATCCATATACTTGCTTTCCAACCGGTTGTCAAACTTTGCAAATCCAAAGTTCTTGTACCAATTTGGGTGTACAAGACCTCCACATAGATTGCATTATGTGTTTTTTCTTAACCATGCAATAGCACACCATGCATGGTAGAAATGGCCATAACTACAAACAATGATGTATTTGAAAGGAAAATTGAAACCACAAAATGAACAACTATTAGTTATAAAATTAAGTACCTTATCACATACATCATCTACATAACACATAGGATGAGGGCTGAATAAAGTAGCTGCAATTTGCCCTTTTTTCAATTACAACCAATGGGCATTCAAAGCATTGAATTGAAACTCAAGAGAGTCTTGTTTCTTAACTCCATTAATTATTCTATCCTAAAGGATATTTGCCTTTCAATATGAGCACTTGATGGCCAACTTGTGTCTTTTCCATTGTGGATTTGTAAAATTCATAAGTCATATTTTGTTAGTTAAGGTCATCAAGATGAATAGTTGATTCAATTACAAGCAACTCCTTTAGCTCATTCATAGCTTTAAAAATAATAGCATGCATGGAATCTAAAACAACTTTCCCTTGGCCAATCTTGAATGTCAACTCTTCCTTTTTTTTTTTCAACTTCACCATCTCAACTTTGGAGGACTTTAACTCCAACCCAACAATGTTCATCAACTTTGCCACTTCCAATTTGTTCTTTTCACCAAAAGGGCTAACTTCACCAACCTTCCCAACACCAACACTAGACTCAAACTCTCGTTTCACCTTCCATTTTCCCTTCATCAAATCCTCTACACCTTCCTCAATCTCCACTTCAACTATAGTTTTGCCCAACAAAATTGCCTTCTCAATGCATTGCTCCATCCAAGAAAGCCATTTGGACCTTTGGTTAATGTTGGTCTCATGAACAAATCATGCTCAACTAACTTTCTTTCCTTTCACCATCTCAACAACAATCCCCCTAGCAAACTCCTTCCCAATTAGTTTACTTTTGGGGAGATTTGTCTTATCATAGACAATTGGATAGAACTCCTTGATTCTATCCACCACTTGAATATTATGACAATCAACAAAAGAGTAACCACTCCTTCTTCAAGTTGCCCCAAACACTTCTTTGAATTCAACCTCTTGGACATCTTTGCATTTTATCATGCGGGGGTTGATTCATTCATTCGGCAATCCATATTCATCCTTGAAAGCATGAAAATCAATGGTAATAAGGGGTTGGTTCCTCATAAGCTTTTTGATTTTGATGTCCAGATCTTCCAAAGTCTATTTTTCAACCACACTCTAAATAACATTTGTATCATCTTCATTAGCAGTTGGTTGATCCTTACTTGGTCTACTCCTCATGATGGACACACTAGACACAAGGCCCCACTTAATACACCCATTAATTCCTACTTGATTTGTTCTATCTTTTTTGTAATACATGTCCTTATCCCTTGTAGCTATGGAACCATGTACAACATATGACAAGCGACTAGTTTCCAAGTTCAATAAAGAGAAATTCCATATGTAATTTTTTCATTTATGGATTTTTAATATTGCAAAGTCAAAACACTTTTATGTCCAAGACGCATCTTTTTCTAATCTAGTATCCTACAATCGTAATTTTGTTCACCTATATCTTCAACTTTAAATAATCAAAATTCTAATCGACCATAGATTAAATTTGATGAATCATTGAGAAAAAACACTAATTTTAGACATTATTCTTGGTTTCAAACTTTTCTTCATCGTAAACAACATTGTATTGACATAATATATTCAATATGTATAATATGGGTTCACGGACTAGCCAAACATGCAACTAATATGCACTCGAAACAAGATAATGGTAACTCTATAATTAAATTATTATTACTTGTGGCAAATCTTTTTACCAAATTCGGTTCCAAAGTTTGTATATTGTGGTTAGAATTGTTAAGATTTTTCAACTTGTAGCCTCTCCCTTTGGTAGTTCAGTGTCAATTACCACCAATCCCTAGGCTACATATTAGAGTCATGAATTCTTTACATTAGAATGCAGATCAACATAACCACATGTAATCCCAAGTTCTAAATCTAGATATAAAGAGTGTTGATTTAATCTACTGCAAGCTTGTTTTATGTTTAGATTAGAAAAAAACTTGTTAAAATGATCTACAGAAGTGTCATAATGTTTTCTTTGTCAAGATTGGGACCATGTTGATATCTATCCACATTCAAACTTTCTTGATCATTCACACTCATGTAAAGAAATGGTCATCCTAGAGAGGCCCTAATCTTATTATTGTCTACCACGTGTTTCTAAGACTTGAACATTAAAAGAATGCAAGGCCAAGAAACCTCAATATCACTCCAATAGGCCAAATAAAGTTGACAATTACATAACATAAAATGTGTTCCCACATTTCTAATATGTACACACTTGCATTTTTCCAAGTGTTTGCAACTAGTTCCACATCATTTCTTTTTCAAATGCCTTGTGGTCCTACCATCCTAAATAAAAAAAACAACATTTCATTGAATTTCTTTCATGAAATTTACCTTGAACCCCTTTCCAATTAGTAAACCTCAAAACATTGAATTTGCACATTTTAAGGAATTATACAGGGTCAAAACAAATATGAACATGTTAGCTAATTAAATTTTGGACATCATGGGCCTTCATTTTCTAGCAACTTGGTGCAATTTTTTCCCCTTTGTTGGGGAGGTGCAACCACTATTAGATGAATTTTTACTTTTAATTTGCCACACATTATTATCAAATCATGAAGTTTGGGGTGACAATTTGCATTTAGTCACGAAGGCCTTTTCACCATAATTATAATGTTTAGGGCAATATTCATTACTTGAAAACATTTGGACAAACCACTATAGTCAACCACCCAATTCAACTTTGGGTGGTTTTCACATGACACAAACCATTCATGATTTTGTTGAGTGGGCAAATCCTAGTAGAAACTCACCAAAGTGGTCATGTAGTGGGAGGCAATGGTGGTTTAGGAATTTTTTACCCGAAATGCCTTCAGGCATGGTTGAAAATTTTCCATTCCACCTTTTCAAACCGCTTGGGTGATTTTTTTTAGTGGTCATTCCAAGCATTGTGCACAAGGTTAACCACTTTACAAGGTGCATAGGTAGGTAGGTAGGTAGGTAATATAATTAAGTTATACATAGATTAAGGTAATCAATTTATATTTAGGTTATGTAGAATAGGATATTTACTCAAAGTATATATATATTATAACCTATAACGAGGTTAGGTATATCATGATTTATACATATAGGGTAAGTATATTATAGCCTATATACCGAGGCTAAGGACTAATATATGATTTCTTATCTACATACCTAGGTGTATAATGATCTATAATTACGTTAAGGTAGGTTAAGCCTACTTAATTACATGTAGCTAGCTTAAATATAACCTAACTTATACACACTTGGTCTATACATACTTAGGCTACATGTATTTAATTTATATGTACATAACAACTACATACTTATTCTATACATACCTAGCCCTACATATAATCTACATTACTTAAATACCTTACCCTACCTTGCCTATACCCTATATATACCACTATGCCAAAACTTAACATTTATATTGGGACAAATATAGCTACTGACCATTTTCTATTATACTATCATATATGCCATGTTTTTGTGCCTAGTTGTATTCTTCTAACCCTAGATATGACTACATGACTAAAAGTCTTCATGGATAGGACTATGTAACTAAAAATCTTTTTCATGAACACCACATAATTATTTAATCATATACAAATTGAAACATTAAAAGCTTGTGAATTAAAAGGGGAAAAAACTAGAAGGTAAACATATGTATATACTTAATAAGCATATTATAAGTTTGTAGATGATCAAACACATAATTAGTGCACAAATAAATGACTAATATTTTATAATTCTTAAAACATTTGCCTTAAAGTCACTAATTATTTAATGTGAATTTATGGATTGTGATTTAAAAAAATTTGGGGGAATTTTTTTTGAAAAGATTCCCAAAAAATGGAAAACACTGCTAAAGTTTTTGAAACCATAATTTTTTAAAAAACAATTGATGCCTAGAATACAATTAAAACATTCAAGTTGGGACTCTCGGACAAAGGTTTATTTAAATGAATATCTTTTTTGAATTTTTTGACATTAAATAATGAAATATATTCTTATTAATGATATCCAAAGATTTTTTTTAAAAATCCACATGCCCCAAAATGACATTTTTTCATGTTTTCATGTGATGGGTAACAAATAATATAAAATTTGATCTTTATTCATTTATCAAAGTATTTGGTCATACAACTTGGAATTTTTTAATGATTTATATTGAATCACATTTAATGAGCTAAAAATAACATTAAAAAGAATATTAAAACTTACTATTCAAAATAACATTTGATAAAAATTATGAAACTAAAAAGCAAGTGTGTAAATTAATAATTATGAAATTTAAATAATTTAAATAACTTTTTATAACATATTAAAATGTTGTAAATAATATTATATGTTTTATAGAGAACACATTTTATTTTAAAATATTTTATAACTACAAATAAATATAACATAACATTTATACTTTTTTTTTTGATTTGTTATATTTTTGAAAGGTGGGAAAATAAATAAGTAAACACACACACGCACCCAAAAACCATGCTGATTTTAAATATGTTTATTTACAAATCTTTTTATGGAAAAAATAAATAAAATCTTCAAGATATTATTGTTGTTCAAATGTATGAAATAGTGAAGATTCAAATGCACTTTTAGTCAAATTACTTGACATTTTGGTTTAAAACTTTTCATAGATGTGTAAATCTTGGAAAAATCTTTAAGAATGAAATTTATTTATTTTCATTTGGACAAAGTATGAAAAATATAATAATGGTCAAAGTTGGGTACTTTTGTATGGGACAAAGGATGATGTGAGACAATGTTGAAAATTTATCCCATATCTTTTGTCAACAAGTTGAATTTTGTAAACTATATAATTAGATGAAAAAATAGTAGTCTACACACAAAATATGCATTAAATATGTTCAAAGTGTAAATATTATTTGTGATGAGCCAATAAAAAAGGTTTGTCACCAAAAATTAAATAGGATGTTATTTACCTACCTACTTAGGCCTACCTACCTACCTAGGTGGTCTATATCTAAGCCTAATCTAGTAGCTTAGCTTTAAGTTTTGGCCTAATTGTTTAGGTTTAAGGTTTTAGGTTCCTAAACCTAATTAAGTACCTAGCTTTAGGCCTAGCCTAAGTTTAATTTAGATCATTTAGGTTTTAGCCACATGACATAACCTATGTGGCTAATGTTTAAATGCCACATGGCCTAACTTGGATGTGGCTAATGTTTAAATGCCACATGGCCTAACTTGGGTGGCCAATGTTTAAATGTCACGTGACAAAACTTGAATAGCTAATGTTTAAATGCGATGTGGCAAAACTTGGATGGTAAATATCTAAATGCCACATTGCAAAACTTAGATGGCCAATGTTTATATGTCGCATGGCATAACTTGGATGGCCAATGTCTAAATGTTATGAGGCATAACATGGGTGGCCAATGTCTAAATGCCACGTGGCCTTAGCTTGGGTGGCCAATGTTTAAATGTCACATGACATTGGACCAATCAAAATTATGTTTGACCAATCAATAAAGGTTTGACCCTAATCACCACCACACGAAACCACCCATAAAACCACTAATTATACACTTCTTGCTTGGGCACCTTTAAAAAAACCATTATTATTATTTTTTGAACCAAATCACCCAATCCCCAATTTAGTGGTATCCTTATCCCACTGGGGACCAACCACTACCCTAAACCACTAAACTTACTAGAAACCCACTATAGTGGTACCAATACAAAATGAGTGGTTTGCATAGTGGTCTAACCACATGTTTTCTAGTAGTAATTGAACTACTACTTTTCTATTGTTTTAACAATATCCGAAAACTAGTCACCATTAAAACTAAAATATTGTGTGGGAGCTTCATGTTATATTTCTTATTGTATATGATTTAAAACTATGCAACATTTAAAAAATGAAAAAAAAAAACACATATTGTCATCAAACCGTATTTGCATATAAAATTCAGTTTATTACCACATACCATCAACCAATAGCAGATTTGGGCAATGGGGCCATTACAATAAATAAACTCCATCAACAAAAATAATCACCAAGCTTGATCTTTCTATGTGTTGCAATAAAAACCCACAACTTACAAACATATGGTCATAAAAAAGAATTATATTTGCCATTGTTGCTTAGAAAAATCCATACCATTGCATGAAATTTAGCCCTAAACCTTTTTCCCGTCAACAAACCTAATTAACCACATTTCTTGTATGCATATTTCAAAGAATTTATGGAAGTATGTAAACAAACTTGAACACATTTAGTTTGTGTTTCCATTCTCATTGAAGCATATTTGCACAACTTAGTTAATGTAAATAATTCAAGACACAAGTTTCAACATACATTTCAAAAGTGACAATTAGTGTAGTTGCCTTTATTTAGTTCAAGAACTTGATTAATGTTTCCTTAGGCACAACCAATGTTTCATTAAATATAAGCACTACTCCCTCTAGAGTATTGTGTCCATGGGTAATCATTTCCACCCAAGCTCCCTTGAAAAAGTTGTGACCTTTTTAGTGAATTGCAAAGGAAAAAAATGTTCAATAGGGAAACAACCTAGAGAAAATAACAAGGTTGAATTGAAAGTTGGAATTTACATGTAATAGGTGGAGGCAAAAAAATATAATTGTTGATGTGTAAATACAACTAAACCTAGTTATTTGAGCACAATGACTCCTTGTGCGCCCACATTGTGCCTTGCTCCTTCCACTAAGATAACATCCAAAAACAAGTTTTGCACAATGTTAGTGCATCGATCCTTTCAAATAGTCCATGAAAAAATCTGCAAAAAGATTGATACAAAAAGAGTGCAAAAATAGAAACTACAAAACTTGAAAAGGAACAAATGCCATGAAAATCAACACTTACCTTACAGTTTTAATGCAAGTGAAATGTAGACCTCCAACCACAAATGCAAATTGTTGAAGCTTGCCTCTACACATCTTACACACTTGAGCAATCCTTTTGCATTGTCTTCACTACGGTAGCTTCCAAAAGAGCAAATCAAGTTGCCTTTAAGCACCTCTCAAAAGATGCCAAGAGGGTGGTGATAACATGATATCCATTAATGTTGACATCTAATCAAGGTGATTGCAATCGGTCCATCAATAATTCTCAACAATTAATTAAGATGTGTACCCCCCCCCCCTCCCCACGTCAAACCTAGGTGGGAAAAATTCAATTTGCATGTAAATTTTAAAAGGTACCGAAATTATGGATTGTGTAACTATTTTATTTTAAGGAAAAAATTAAGTGGCCAAATTTAGACTATCCAAATTATATAGTCTATATTTCAACAACCATTACAATTTTTTGCCCAAAATATACCACTGTAGTGTGCTTTCACCTTTATGTTGGCACAATTTGAATGTTGTTAAAGGTGTGCCAATTGAGCTACACAAGTTTTGGTTTTGTCATGATGATCACAATCGTCATGTCGAAAGCACTAGGAGGAAATACACAATTGATAGGCCTTTTATGCATTTTGTACACTAGTAGAAAACCCCCTTTTCTTAACAAAAAGTTTTCAATTACACAACATTTGCAACTATGTTCCAATTGGATTTTTTAAAATTTTAAATAAAATTATGGTAATTACCAATTAAGTTGATTTTTTTATTATATTGGTATATAGTTGAAAGCATTTTTCAATTGCATGGTCATTTGCCAAATATTCCTGACATCAACAATGTTTCCAAATTGAATTTCTGACTATGTTGGTAAACAATGTGAAGCATGTTTCAACTAAAGGGTCATTTTTGAAATATTTTTGGCATCTAAAGTTCTTTAGTTGGCACACGGTCAAGACATTGAGTAATGTTCAACTATTTTGGATGATAAAATGTATTAAAGGATGGATGAAATACAATCTTGTTTGCAACTATCTCTTTCAACTAGGTTAAACAACTAATAGGTAACTTTAATTTTATGCATATAATATTGTAATATCTATTTAAAATTATGATAACATAAATTACATGTAAATTCTATTTATATAAATGAATGGTTTTTTTTGTGCATATAAATATTAAACTTTAATTTCAAAATAAAGTTTAAGTTTTATAAAAAAATTATGTTAGTACTAATGTTTATGTTCAATACACATGTAATTTGTTATTTCTATGTAGATCATTACAACATATCAAATAATGATACATAATTAATAATATTGTGCAACTATAATGTTTATTCATTTTTATACACATGATATCTTAATATTTGTACAAATTTATGATAAAACTCATTAAACATTAATGTACCCTATGTCATTGGCCCAATTTTGAATGCATTCAATTGAATTTTCCTTCCAAACCCCTTTTTGCAATTTTTTTGAATTTCCAACAATAATATGTACCCACCAAAAATTGAATAATATTATTCACATTTTAGGTCTCAAAATTATGAAATCAACTTTATTAAATCGAACTTGATGAGGGCTTTCCAACAACACCAAGAACACCCCCAATTTCCAATATACTTTTCAATCTTTGTTTTTCAAAAAATTCAATGAAAAAATGCTTCAATAATCAATAGATTCCACATTGTAGCTCCAAACATTCTAAACCAAATTGTTGCACCCCTATTCATTGAGAACTTTTTGATGACAAGTTCCATAGCATAACCTAAGACACCGTGGTTTGTGAGATATCATTATGACAAAACAAAACAAACTACCTTCCTTCATGGATAAATAAGGTAACATGTGTTGTTGGCCCCAAGTGTGAACACACTCAATTCATTTTCCCTTCTAAACCCAATTTGTCGTAATTTGTTCGAATTTTTAACAACAAAATTCATTCAAAATTCAATATCTTCCACACCTTAAATATGAAAATTATGAAATAAATTTCATTAAATCTAGCTCAATGATTACTTTCCAACAACACCAAGTACACCTTTGGATTCGAGTAAAATTTCTATTTATGATTTTATTAGTGTTTATCAAAAAAATGGTTCAATAATCAATAACCTTTGCCTTGTGGTTCCAAAACATTTCAACCCAAGTCAATGCACCCCTATTCATTGTTAGGTTTTCAAAGATATCAATAGCATTATATGAAATAATTTGGTTTGGAAAATTTCAACATGAGAGAATAAAACAAAACAAATTATTTACCTTCATTAATAGATTAAATTATATGTAGATTATATTTGTATAAAATGAATGGTTATGTATGATGCAAATATTTTTTGTGCACACAAATAATAAAATTTGATTGAAGGAAATTTGAGGAAATTCTGAAATATAAATTTGTAATAATGTGCATGTTCAATACACCTAATTATTATTTATATGTAAATTGGATTTTAGTTTACAACATATCAAATAATGATACATAATTAATAATTTTTTGTGGAACTCTAATGTTTATTAATCTTTATAGACATGATATTTCAATATTTTTTCAAATTGCAATAAAATTCATTAAACATTAAATTACATGTAAATTATATTTGTGCAAAAGAATGCTTATGTATGATGCAAAAAAAATTTGTGCATATAAATATTAAATTTAATTTCAAAATAAATTTTAAGGAAATTTTGAAATATGAGTTTATAATATGTAAGTTCAATATATATATAACTTATTATTTCTTTGTAAATCAAATGTTAATTTACAACAAATCAAGTAATGATAAATAATTCATAATTTTGTGGAACTTTAATGTTTATTCATTTTTATACATATAAATTTTTAATATATTTTAAAAATTACAATAAATTTTCATTAATGATTAAGGTACACATAAATGTTTTTGTATACATGAATGATAACATGTATTTTATGATGAATTTTTTTGTGCATACAAATATTATAGATTAATTTGAAAATAAATTTCAAAGAAATCCGAAAATATAAGTCAACTTAATAATGTGTATGTTCAATACATGCATAATTTATAATTTCTATGTAAATTTAATTTTAGTTTACAACATATCAAGTAAGGATATTTAAGTAACATTTTTTGGGAATATGTTCAATACATGTGTAATTTATTATTTCCATGTAGATTCAATTTTAGTGTACAACATATTATGTAATGATACATAATTATTATTTTTTTATTATTCTATTTTTGCTAGTAGTTCCAATTTTTTTAATTTATTAAAATTCCTTTTTTATTTATTTATTACTAAATTATAATATTTTAAAAGAATAATTAGTAAATATATTTAATGAATTATCATATAGTTTCAGAAATTATTTTTATTTAACACTACTATATTATAAAATATTTATTCTTATTTAATATTTATTATACTAGGTCATTTAATAGTTGTAACAAGTTAGATAAAAATAAGAATAAAAATAGCTAAATAATTAGCCTAACCTAACTATTAGCTACAATATTATTATTAATGTTTTTGTTGTAATTATAGACAATTATTAATTATCACAACATTACAATAATTACTATAATTAAAATATCATCTAACATCTGTTATTGAATATTTATATTTGAGTTAATTCTTTGTTTTATGAAATGTTAATAATAATTCATAATGAATTTCAAGTTTAAAAAAATATTCAGTGATAATTAATTATGTAATAGATAAATAAATTTAGGCCCATATTTTTTTATTAAAAAATCACCATATTATATAATAAATGATGATAATCTTTTTAATTGTTTAATTATTACAACTATATAGTTTAAAATAATTGATGAATAATTATTATAAGTCATTAAGGTAAGTAGCTAGACTTAGGCTAGGTAGATCATTAGTTTAAGTCTAGGCCTAATTAAGCTTATACTAGTTTGTGTAACTAGATTACAACAAGAGTTACAATTAGGTTGCAACTAGGTTACAACTAAGGTAGACAACAAATGGTATTCTATTACCAAACATTTTCAAGTTTTCCCTCATTTCAACACCAAATTGAATTTTTTTATGTCATCAAAAGCACAAAATAGAGAGCTACAAATGTTCTTTGAATCTCAAAAGTAAAGGAACAAAGTAGAGAACGCATGAAAAGAAAGAATATTTTGTCTCAAATTTTGTCTCTTAGACCCCCTTTACTTCCAACAACTATATCTTGCTCATCTCTCATTCATTTTGAACGATTTCAAAGGCTACAAATGTGTTATCTCAAAATCTATAAAACTTGTTGAAAGTGAAAAGTCAAAAAAACAATAATCAAAAAGCTTAAGCTTCAAAATCATACTGAACACTTATGAAAAAATCCAAAGTTTAACCCCCTTCACTTTGAAAGGGCATATCTTACTCATTTTCCATTAGATTGTAATGTTTTTTATAGATTTGGATACGCCAAATGAGGACTACAAATTGTTATAGGTTTCAAAAGGAATAAACCATGGACAAAAGAATTATAATGATCCAATATCGTTAAGTGTTTGGTGATAAGTGTGTTTACCTTAGGTTACAACTAAAATCTTTATCCTATATTGTTTGGTTTCCATTCTATGAATCTAAACTATATAAAGGAATGCACTAGGAATATTGGAGAACATAATAAACATGAAAATCTAATAACAATTTGGGATGAGCCAATAAAAAAGGTTCAACCTAGGCTTACCAAATGAAATAGGATTTCATTTATTAATTGCCAAGTGATTTAGGTCTAGGCCTAACATAGGTGCCTAGATTTAGCCTTAATTTAAGCTTAAATCGAATGGCTTATGTTTAGGTTAACTTAGGTGCCTAGGTTTAAACGTAACTTATGCTTAGACACCATGTGGCCTAAACTATTGATGTGGATGTGCCACATGTCATTTAACTATTTGTTGACCCCAAAATTTGTGAACATGTCACATGTCATTTAATTATTCATTGACCCCACATTTTATCAATGTGCCACATGTCAACATTGTCACTGTGCCACGTGTTACCAAACCATTGGCCAAATGTTTGATTACATAGTTGCAACATAGTCGAAATGTTCAACTTACATAGTTACAACTTAGTTGAAATTATATTATATTTTTGGTTGATGTCATGTTTAGTTAGTGGATGAAGCTCATCCATTAATTGAATGGAGTTGACAACATCTCTCGACTATATTGGTAGAATAATTTTCAACTAAATTGGCATGTAGTAGCTATTGTTGTGGTGTTGACACGTGGCATACACTTTCGACTATAATTTCACTCTCGACTTGTACTTTTCAACATTACTAGTTAACAAGTGCAAAAAATAAATTGAAATTATATGTGTAGTTTTCAACTTGATTTGTAGTTAAACAATAGTTGAAAACATAATTACAAAAGGGGGGGTTTTCTACTAGTGATATGGCCTAAGCAAGAAGTGATAAATTTCATTCAAAATGAGGTGATGACATTGGTATTGAAAGAAGTTGGTTTTTTTTTCTCTAAGAAACTGAAATATCACCCTAAATTTTTTTTTGGTGATGATGCATTTGTTCATGTCAATAAACAAGCGGATGCAAATGCTTAATTAAAAACTCAAAATAAAAAGAGTATACAAGTCCTTTAATATTCAAGATTTTAACTCAACAACAAAATAAATGGGAGGTCGAATGAATTCTTGTCATTAAATCTTATCACCCACCAAAATTCCTACTTTTGGTTATGGATGAATATATTGTATCATTTTAGGTCCAATTGAAAGTCATAAACAATATGAGGTTATGACTGTTAATTTCCTTACATGCATTTTACATAGATTTTATGTTAATGATGTCAAGCTCATTGGGTGGTCGTGGAAAGTGGGTGCATTATAAACACCTATATTACATCTTGCAAAATATGTTCTATGGGTTGATGGAAATGTTCATTCATCATCTGACTTGGAGCTAGGATGAAGTTCATAAATTAACAAGTTGTACCAAAGCTATAAAGAGTAACTAGTTATATTTAGATCATTTATTTGATGATTTTGTAGATAATTTAGCCAATTTTGGTTTTATTATTCTCGAGAGGTAGAAGTCACTTTATCTCTAGTTGCATTAATGTAATTTGAATTTCATATTAATTGGTTGGAGGTAGAAGTTTATGGTTGAACTAATTATGTAGTTTGAATTTCCTATTGTTTGGCATGATGTACAAACCAAAATATATACTATGTTTTCAAATATTTGCAAAGTCTTTCTAACAACTATCCTTTTTAGTTCCATGTGATGAATGTGGACTAAAACAAAGTTCATCAACAATTGCATGGTAGTTTGCCCAACGGTGAACCTCAGGTACAAATTTATATTATATGGTAAGGTACAAAAAACTTGTTCATTTACCCATGATGTCCAAACTTGTCCAAATAACATCTTTCTATATGTTTTTCATCCATAAAGTTCATTCATTTGTCATTCATCTAATAAATTTTTGTCCAATGTGGCAAAGAATATTTTAAACATATTATCCACATCATCCACATCATAAAAAAATGCTCAAAAATATTCCATCATGTTAAGCTCATGCTCACATTCACATGTTCACAAAATAACATTCATAATTTGTTATGATGTTCATGACCTTTTGGGAGTGACATTCACAAGGTCATAATCACACATTCTTGTTATGTTTGTTTTGGCTTAGCTAAAACTGAATAATAGTTACCTTCAAAGTGTTTTTGTGGAATTTTCTTTGCAATCTCATTAATATATTTGGTTGGATTTATTTTCTAGACTCCCCTTTAGAGCCCACTTAACAAAGATATGTGCAACATACTTTGGAATTTGATTGTCCTTGTATTGTGTTGTGCTAGTTTTGCGTTGTAATGTTGATGCATCCTAAAAGTGCATACATCCCAATCCTTATGAGCTTAACAATTTTTGAACATATATGATAAAATTTAGCTTTGGCTTTTTACAATTAATTATTTCTAGGGAAAAAAATTTGAATTTTTTTGCATGATAGGGTTTTTCACTTGAACTTTGTTCGTTTTACTATAAACATTTGAGTTGCATGTTCAATTTTGGTCCTTATAGGAACTGGCACAACTAATTAGTGAAAGGGGTAGACATATCTTTTAAACTATCATCAGTATCCTAATTAGTATATAATTATGTCCCATTGTATGAAAATTCAAAAGTTGATTTTTCTATTAGCAATTTGGGTTGTGGGTGATAGCTAATGATGTCAACTCATAATTCGTGTGCACACTCATTTGATGTTGCAAAAATGATGTGCATGGTGCCTAGTGAGATAGTTGGCAAAAGGTGGTGTTTTCAATGAATTGATGGCATATTGAAAGTAGCTGAACATGAATTGCATGTTCAAATGTGTGGTCAAAACCTATTATTTTCTTAGTTTGAAATTCATGTTTTGACATAATAATTAGTTTAGCATGGAAAATAGATGCTACAACATTTGAAGTTTTCATTGTGTTCATTGTTGGAATTGGGGGACTATACGATTTCAAAATTTATAAATAGTTTGACAAGTTTTTGCTCAGAGTTCTATTAATACCTATTTTGAACGTAAATGCAAATGTTATGTTACAAGATTTCCAAGATGATGATTGAATTCCTCCCTTTCTCTTGACATCACAAGTTAAAGCTATAGGATTCACATTCATTGGAGTGGATAGTTGTGATAGTTGAACTTGTTTGGAACCCAAGGCATTGCTTCTTTCCAGTTGTAAATTGTAAATGATCCATGAAGTAAGTTTAGGTTTGATGTGATGTCCCATTGTGAAAATGAAAGTTTGCGAATCACCTTAAGGAATCTACTTAATTATATCAAGGGATTTTTGCCATCTTGAATGTTTTGTCCTAATTATATTAATGTTTGTTAGTGAACCAAAATGACTAGTGTACAACACTAACAATTAGAATGTTGATCAAGCATACCACATTGGGCAAATGAAGGATGTGGAAATCTATTGCTTGCTTGTATTGTCACTACCATGTGATGAAAAAAATATGTGACCATCCAAGCTCGTAATGAGAGTAGCTAATGACATAACAAAAGGGATGGAAGGTATCCTGGACTTTGCCAATGTTGTTACTGCTAAGGATTTGACAAAGTATTTAGCAAGGATGATTCAGGATGACGATTCCATGAGCACTCCTTCTTACAAGATTGTCCTTCTCATGGCCTTGATGGTAAATGTTTCCACTCTTATATTTCCACAACTTTTTTAAGGTGCAACTTTCCTTTTGTAACTAACCCATTAGAGTCCATCACTTTTTGTCTTTATTCATTTGCCACTAATACCTATCACATTCTATTAATCCATGCTTAACAATGCAAACCATTTCAAAGATATCAACCTACATAAGTCAATCATTTACATGGTGTTTAAATATAAGAAAATCTTATTGATGAAGGGCATCACACTCTCATATTTGCATAGACTTGTAAAATGTGCTAAATCCTCTTTGTTCACATTAATCATGTATAATTTTATGAATGCTTTTCAGGAATGGACATCACTTGTGAACTATATCTTGTATGGATGAATTAGTGGATTGACCAATTGACTTTTTCCAAACTATTGTGGACATATTAAATCGCATACTTGTATGTGTGTGGAGTTCCATACATCGTGTGGGTGGGTTTGTTATTGTTGCAAGAATCTCTTGATTTGAAAGCTGAAAAGGAGGTAGACTATTTGAGAACATTGTTCCAAGATAAATTTATGGAACAAAGTTGACTATGCCAAATTGTTTTCCCATACATGTAATAGCTCGACAACATATTCTTTTAATTCCACACATTAGAAGAAATTTGAGGATATGCAACTATCTTATTTGTGACTACATGAGATTATTTGTCGTTTATGATTACTTTTGCAACTACTTGCCAATTTAACCAAATTTGGGGAAGTTTGCCACTAAATTGGGACTAATGTGAAATTATTATCTTCTTCATCCTTCTATATGGATTATATTCATCCATGAATAAGCCCTCATGGCCTATTAGTTGTATGTGTATTATGGGCATGAAAAATATACATATTTGGAGTTGTACGATTAAAAAGTCTACTTAAACTATAATAAATATTTATTATGAATATTGTCAATATATTTGTAAGGCTTAATGTAAAGTTTTTGTGAAAAGTAGATTAAGGGTATATTAAAGGTAAAAAAAATGATTTAACTTTATATTTACTATTTATTTTCTTATTAGTAATTATGATGCAATTCATTGATATTGAATAATTATTTGATTAATAGTAACTAATTATCAATATTTGATCATTATTAATTAATATTTATAATTAATAATTAATCAATTAGCTAATTATTAGTGAAATAATATTTAATACTTGATCATTAATATTAATTTATTGATATTGATTATTGATGAATTCTTACTCTTAATTAATTAATTAGTTATCAGTAATTAGTAATTAATTTTTTCATTTGATGCCATTATTACCTTTTTTTTTAATAGGTAGATAGGTAATAAATAGGTTGTAAGTAGGCAATAGGTACATAGTAAGCAAATTGGTTGTAGGTAAATAGGAAGTTTGTTAATTAATTAATTAATTAGTGAATTAACTAATTGAATAGTGAGTTATTTACGAATGGAATTAACACATTTGAAAGGGAAACTAAATTGTATGGGTTAAAAAATTTAATCACAATTTAATTGTAAACTATTTGCATCTAGGTTGTAATTAAATTTTTTATTCTATATTGTTTTGCTTCCTTTTGAAGTGTGTCAACTATATAACTAGATGCATTATAAATATTTGAATTATAATTTAAGGGAAACCCTAGTTTAGTATAACTTTAATATAAATTTGAACCTTACTTCAAATGTAAACAATAACCTTAATATAAAATTAATTTAAGGTTAAACTTAAATTTAAATGTACATCAACCCTAAATTATGACAATTAAACCTAATTTATTGCACATGCATTTATTCATTGTTATGTTAGTGCAAACCTAGATTTATGATTCTATATAAACACCTACGGTTTGACTTTCTATGTAATTTGATGTGTAATGTTGTCTTGTGCATTTTTGTGTACTGAACAATTTTGTGCATTTAGGTTTTTTCACTTAAAGACTTTCAACTTAAACATTGTATCTTCATATTGTTGTCTTTTGCAAGGCGTGGATGGGTTGTGCCCATTGTTTTTATTTTCAAATTCCTTAAGTAGGTGCACTAACTAGGATCCTCAACATTAACTAGTAATAAATGGCACTTATCCTAGTGGACTAGTAGATACTTTTTGGAATCTTGCCTAGTTTTAGTTACTTATAGGAACACACTATCTAAATTTGGTGGCTTCTAAGTTTTTTTGTCAAGATATGGCAATTTTTTTTTAAAGTTTCAAAAATCCCTTTGTTGGATTCACTAAAAAAAAACATTGGTTGTCACTAGTTTAGGAACCTTTGTTTTCTTTTGAAAGAGTTGTTGATTGCATCTTCATGGCAACCATGGAAGTGAATCCAAGCAAGAAAAGGTCAACTCCTATGACTATTTGGGGAGTGTTAGATATTTAGTAGAGAATGTTGGGGGGTTGTTTTGAGGAATACATTGTAAGTAGATTTTGATCATATGATGTGGCAAGTAATGGACATAAATACATACATTGTGAATTTACATATGAGGTTGGTTTTTTGACTATGACACTAACTATTGGGTGATATTTTGTCACAACCTTTTCCCATCCTCTTAATGTTGGGTGCTTTTTTTGCATCATTAATTTTGAAGGAACTTTTCGAAACAAATTTGAGAAAGGGGATTGGGGTTTTGTTATCAAAGTTGGTGCTAACACTATCATAGATAACATTGATGTTTATCCTTCATTCGTACAATTTGTTCCAACACATATTGCATGTCCAAGAGTTCATTCACAGAGAGAATCTAGAAGATTTAAGGACATTTGAGTTGTTGTTACTTGGATCTATGGGAGGTCAACAAAATCATTTGTACTTGTCATGTCAAATGGGTTGGAGGTGGATAACACCCAAGCTTTGTCATTCTTCCTTAAGTTCTATGCTCAATATGTTCAACTTATGCATATTTGCAGTACATGGCAACTTGCCATATCTCTCATAAAAAATATTGACAATGTTGTTTATGGTGAAAAAAAATTTCTCACAAAATTTTCATCCATCTTTATCATTCTTGTGCCTTTTTTATTAATGATGCAAGAGCAATTGAACCATTCATAGTAGTGCAAGGAACAAAAACAAGAAACCAAAACTTCAAAACAATTGTTAAAGTATGTTTTCATGACTTTTGTTGATTTCAATAATGTATTTGTTGGTGTGAAATTATTTACTTAAATTATTTTTGCAAATAGATTGTGGGGAAGCTAATGATCATGATTAGAACATCCTATTTTGAATCAGTTTGTCAAAATGCCATCTACCCTCCTTGGCCAATGAAGACATTGTCCATAATTGTTATTTTTGTAAATGCATGGTCGCATTTGAAAGTCAAACTAATTGGATGCCACAAGAAATTGCGTTAACATCATTCATAGGTATCCAATTCTAAATATCACATCACCACAAGTTAAATGACATTTAACATATCTTGAAACTAAGAAAAATAAGGTCAATAAAAGAATTATGTTGATTAATGAAATAAATAATGTTTTTCAAAACATAATTGATTCAAATTGTGTTGTTTTCAACAAAGGAATTTTAGGTTCATCTAAGATGATGAAAAGAGTGACAAAAAAATTTCCATCGAATAAAAAACCATAAAAAAAAAATTGGGTTTTGTTTTTCCTAACAAAGATGTTTTTAAACCATTCAAAATGTTGGGAAGAAATGAAAAACATGTTGATAAGTTTGTCCAATCAGTGCAATAAAGTCTAGCTTCAACAACCAAAAGAAAGAAAAACCTTGACTAAAAAAATGATGACAAAAATATTATTAAATATAAAAAAGATATAAAAAATATTGTTAAACATGCATGTTATTATTATAAAACATTGTGTTTTGCATTTCAAATTTGTCTTATTTCTAAACTATAATTTAACAAAATGTGTAGTGATTTAGAAAATGAAAACATGGAAGATCCCATATTTATATGTAATTTTTGTCAAAAAAATTATTGTAGTAAAAAATTTATCATGGTTTTATGTGAACACATTACAAAATAATCAATTAAACTTTAAGTTTATTTCTACATTAAATAAAATTGAAGAATGTTTTATTGCACCACACCTTGCATTCACACAAATATTCCAACTAAAAGGGTATGGACAATATGGAATGCATGGAAACATTATTCATGTCGTAACAAATTTAAATTTGGTATGAACTATATGGCCTTGGATGCCATATGATGACAATTTAATTAAAAAAATTTTGGAAAAAAATTAGAATACAAATCTATATACATGTTAAGTTATGTTCCTTTTAACATAGTGATAAAAGCTTTATAAGAACTTTGCCAAAATCCATTGAATTAAAGTGCAAAAAATTCAATTAAGCCAAAATAACAAAATTTAGTGGAATTGGCAAATAAAAAAAAAACTAAAGAGTTGAAAAAAAACACAACTGATGAAAATTTGGAAATGAAAAAACTAGACACATTTGAAGAAGTAGTTGTTGAAGATTGCACATACACATTAGTGCAAAATATTTAATCTTGAACATGTTATTGATAACAATGACAAATCAATAACAACAACTCCTATAGAAGGTTTTCAACCTCTTTAGTTATTTCATAATGCACATTTTAAAAAATAAAATTCCAACATTATTTTATAGGCATCCAATACCATCACTTGCATGTTTTTATCAAAAGATTATGCAAGCAAAACTAATTAGTATAAAAAAAGTTTGCATACCATATAAATAATATATATTTTAAAACAATCAAATTATAATTCATTTTATATTATCTTGTGCATGTGTTTGTATTGTAAAGTGAAATTGTTCAATTGTGTTTTAATGATTAGTGATGTTTCAACTGATGTGAACTTAGATAAAATATTGAAATTAGATTAAGGCTTTAAAAATTAGGTCATATAAGAACATCTCCAAATTATTTAGATTATCTTTGTAAAGATGTGTTTGCAATGATTAAGCAACTTGGCCCACCAATGTTCTTCATGATGTTCACAATAGGTGTAAACTATTGGCCAATTCTTGTAAAAATATTAAAAGAATTATTTGATCAATGTATTGGCGAAAATGTCAAAATGAAAGAAGATGATTCATTAAGTATTAGGGAACTTGTTAAAAATGATCATGTCACTTATGCACGTTATTATGAACATAGAATAAATAGTTTCCGTAAACTTATTCGAAATACTAATATTATATTTGGTAAGGTGAAAGACTATTTTTTCATCACTAAATTTCAATTATAAGGTTTGTTTCATGATCATGGATCATTGTGGTTAGAAAATGCTTCTAGATTTGGTGTTTCAAAAAATGAAGAGATTGAATATTTTGTGGATAAATATTTAACAATGCTTTCAAACAATGCTTTCAAACAAAAAAATTAGTTTGCAAATACATCAACATAAAATAAAACATGGGAAAAATAATTCAACCAATTTGTCAATTTTAATATCCAAAACCACCAATGGAACATACAAAAATGTTATTGCTTTTAGACGAACAAGATTGTATGCCAAACCATGGTGAAATTAGTATTCAAATTTATAAAAAACTTGTTGACATGGGATTAAATGGAGATATTTATTGTGTTCAATTTTCATTAGATTTAAATTCCAGTACACAATACAAAACTAGTCTTATTTTTAAAATGAAAACCAATGATATACATATAAATGTACATGTAGGACCCTTTATGGAAAGCAAATATAGACACACAATATATTTTAGATCCATATGCAACAACATCATATTGTACTTCTTATTAAACAAAAATAGATAAATCTATAACTCAAGAAATGAAAATCATATTAAACAAGTGTAAACATGAACAAACAAATGCATTAAAAAGTTACAAAATGCATTTGAAATGCACAATGAATGTTTATACAACAAGTTTTACACATTACATTATCCATATCATTATACCATTCAACAAAATCATTTCAATTTATAAACACATGTCAACAACAAGATAAATCATTTGTATTATCATCATAAAAAATAATACAAGGCTTATTTCCAAAATTTATAGAAATCCATCGTATATTGTTAGTCGATAAGTATATGAATTGATGTTAAAGCCCCCAAGTAAATAACTTAAGGGTTTGGGTTCAAGAAAGAGTCTTAATCAACTAGTAACATCTATTGCTACAACTTGGATGCTAGTTTTTTATCATCTTAAAATACTAGTGTATGAAACAAGAACTTCAACAACTAAAGGAAAACAATGATGTTAATCCAAAAGATACACAAAGAGGCAATATTCCATAAAGAAAAACTTGATTCAAAGACAAAATCTCAATCTATTCACAAAAAAAAAAGGTTCCAACAAGCATCGGATTCCTCTTAGAAATCCTTTCCAAAAAACAATGGAATTCCAAGAAAATCTTAGAAATCTTTCCTAATCAATCAAGATAAAACTTAATTGGTGTTAGACTAATCCTCTAAAATTTTTGTTCTAAATATAAACATTTAAACTAATTCAGTACTCTTTTTCAATTCTTGATAAATCAGTAGTGGGAAATCAATAGTTGGAATCGGTAATGGGAATTAGTAGTAAAAAACCTAAGTTTTTACAAGATGAGTTTTTGGTTGTTAACAATCAAGATGAGGGATTAAATGATTTTTGTTTAGCAAAAATTTTACTTAATTATGATACAAATGTAAATGAAAGATACACTAAAAGTAAAACAATTTGTTGGGTTTCATTCAATCGATATAAAAATTCAAAAAATTATTATACAAGATTGTTGTTTTATTTAAATCCTTTCAAAAATCAGAACTCAATTTGAAAAATAATTATGATTCATGGAAAGATGTTTATATTGAACAAAAAAAATGAAAAAAATGTATACAATTTAAACCCATCCAATAATTTTGACATTAAATGGGATAACTTAGAATCACATTAAGGAACACACAAAAATTCATTAAACAAATGAATGGGAAATTTTATTTTCAAATGAAATAATTGATAATGTAAGTAATCCATAGAAAAATGTATTATTCATTAATACAAAAGAAATTGAACCATATGATGTATCATATGAGAATTTTGCACAATCAAAAAATAAAAATGTTAACACATTATGTTTTTCAACAAAAAGACAAATTCATGACATGTAAAGAGTTTTCTTCACATATGAAACAATTGACTAATGAACAAAAAGCTATTGTTGATGATTTTTTATACCGAAAAATCAAAAATTGTACAAAACCATTTCCTATTTTTTAATAGGTGGTGTAAGGATAGGGAAAACTTTCACCCTCATGTGTATATACAAAACATGTTACGATATTATACTAAGCAAATTACAAAGGGTGAAAGCATATTATTGTGACCCCCTTTGGGACATTTTTCCATCTGTTACTGAAGGTATATTTGTATAATTCCACAAAATGTAGTCCATTTAATCTTGAATTAAAAATTTGGTGTTTTGGTTTTAAAATTTTGATTTTCATAAAACTAATGTTATCTAATATTATTTGAAAAAATAAAAATAAATCTAATAATGTAAATGAAAGGGTATATTTCTATGTACATAATATAATAGAATTCGTTTTGTCATTTCATATTGTTCTAATATTTAATTTCATTATTACTAAGAATTATTTAAATTTTTTTAAAAAATAGACCCACCTCAAAACATTTGTCAAATTCCATTTGCAAGTGACTATTTATGAAAATGTGAATTTACCACATACTTATGATCAAACATGTAAAAAAGACCCATTTATGACAAAAAAATTATCAAACTTTTCAAATGGTTCACAAAGTTGCTTTAAATTATGTGAAATGACATGTGAAATAACTACTATAAATTTCATGGAAGCTAAAAATCATTTCAATCATTTTTTGAATATATTTGCATTTTTTAGTACGTTATGACATGCATTTTTTTCATGAAAATATATTCCAAGCCACCATAATATATTAAAAAAATGATTTTTTTCTATTTTTTTTGGGGTTATGCTTTACCATAATATGCAAAAACATTGTGAAAATCTTTTGTGGTTTTAACATGGTGTAAGTTCAAAAATGACCACCTAGGAAAACAATGCAATGTGACTACATGAAAGGGGTCACTATAGTGTGCTTTCACCCCAAATGTTGATCCTTTAAAACCAAAAGTGATGAAATTAACATACACATGGAAAGTAACATTTAATATTAATGGCACAACAATACATTTTGCAGTTACAATTCCATTAAATAAAAATCTAACAGAATTTAATGCATTAAATGATGAAAGACATGACACATTTATAAAAACATATGATTAACTTTGTTTGCTTGTTATAGATGAAATATCTTTCATCAACAATTTAATGTTAACTATCATTAATTGTATATTACGTGTCATAAAACAAGTCCATAATGGATTTACAGATGGGTTAGATGTAATAATGACCAATGATTTTTATCAAGCATCCCTTGTTTGAAATCCATGAATTTTTAAATTGATAACTAACACTTTCAATTATATTGCATTAAACTATTGGTTAGAATATGTACAATGTTATGAATTACAAGAAGTGATGCGATAAGATGATATACATTTCATTAACATATGAAATAAGTTTATGACAACTTCACAAATAATTGAAGACATAAAACCTATGAATGATACTTCTTTGAGAACCCCACTTATTGACAACATTTTACCATAGTTATTTTACAAAAATGTTAAAACAACTATGCAGAACAAAAATGTATTTCAAATCATATTAGGTGAAACATTCACATTCTTAGCATGAGATGTTCATGTTGAAACATGCCATTTCATTTTAAATGATCAAATTTACTATTTCAAACGGTTGGTTTACACTAAAAAATTTATAATTAAGAAAAATTGTTAGTAGAATTATGAGTAGGGTATTATGAAACATAAGATGGTTTTATGAAAAGTGTTGATGGGATTTTTAAATATTTTACAAAACCACTTCAAAATTGTTGATTTGGATACATTTTTTTAATCCTCAAATTGGACATAATACATGAATTAAAAATTTACAAATCTATGAAAATTCTTGAAGCTTGACAAAAAATGGATGCCAAATGAATGTAAAATTGTCAAAATACAAATAGGAAGTAATCCTTTTCACATTATCATGAAAATCCAATTCCCAATTTAATTAATTGCAACATGCACTATACATCATTCACAAGGGTTAACTTTTGATCATTTAACATTTGATCCAATTAGTGTGACAAAACATGGTTTAACATATAATACATTATCAAAGGTTCATTCAAAAAAACATTTGTATTTACTTTTTCATTATTGAATAAAAAATTTCAAGTAAATCCTCTTGTTCAAGAAGAAATGTTTTGATTAAGAACAAATGCACAATACAACATTGTTATTGTTTATTTAAAGCCCTACCATTTAGAAATTTTAATTGTACAATCTTTGAATATTCATTATTTAACAATGCATGTTGAAGATATTCTTGTAGATCCAAATCTATTAGCATTTCATTTTCTTTGTTTAAATGAAATAAGAATTCAAAATGTTCATTTGAACTTAGAAATTTACAATGTTTTATCACAAAAGTTCCATGTATTATCATATTATGATGAACATGGCACTATGGTACTTTATGATGGCATTGTGTCATTGATAGAAAACACAACAATCACAAGTTCTAGTGTTGAATTGATCACGATACTTTTTAATGATAACACACAAGAAACATTATATATAACTATAATACATAAACCATCGAAAATGCAAGTGTTAGATTTTCAAATTTATATTAAAAACATTATACAAAAATACCTTCCCATTGTTTGAATGTAATAATTGGAAATTTCAATATATATTTCTTAACAAAAATAATTCAATCATCAATATTATATACACTTTTGAATAAATATAATTTTAAATTCATTTAATAAAAAAACACCATTGTTAATGATACAAATAGATCACATATGGACAAATGCACCAATATAACAACGTCAATCTGGATCAACACAAGCTTATTGGATAGATCATAAACCCATCTATTTGCTTTCAAATTATCCAATTATAATCCCCAATTTGTATTACCACACAATACAACAAAATGACTTGATAGTTGTTAAAATGAAATATGTTAGAAAAACAACTTGAAGATCATAACAAGAAGGCTCTTGGAAAAACATTAAGCTTGAATTTGTACAATTCAAGTTGATAATCCAAGTGTTATGATAAGTGGATTTTACTTGTCCATGTTGCTTATATAATTGAAGATTGTCCTTTTATGGTTAACTCATAATTATCTTGGTTTCATTTGTAACAATGTTTTGTAAGTAAACATCTAACTTGTCTAATTCATAAGTATTGTTATATTTATGAAAAATATATTTCATGAAGGCAACACTTTATACCTCAATTAAATAAGAGATTCAAGCTTTTGTAAGATCATTGTCATATAAAAACTAATTATCTTATTCAAAATTTGAATACTTGGGTCCAATTAATTGTAATCAAAGTGAAAAAAAAAAAAACAATAATAAAATAGCTCATGATCAAACCTCTTAACTAACTCACTTTTTTTGTGTTTAAATGTGATAAATACATCATGATAAAGACTTTACATAATGATAAAACTTTTATAAGAACTTTGTCAAACTTCATTATATCAAAATGCAAAAATTTCAATTAGACCAAACTAGCAAGATTTAGTGGAATTAGCAAATTATAAATGTGATACTTAGTTGGATGAAACTTTTTAATCATGATCACAAATGCAAAATTGTTTCACACATCAATGACAATGAAATGTGTGCAACCATTTTCTGTTAATTATAATTATCTCACAATGTTTGTTGATAGAAAATATTCACATTCAATCATCTTTTGCATCTAAATGTTTTCCATTTTAACGATGACAAATGTTAATCTTATCAAATTAAAAAAAGTTTTTAACAAAGGAAGAATGAGAAGTAAATTATTTAATTTTCATCCAATGAATGTTCATTTTGTGTGTTGGTTGTTCAATTACTTCACTTTCATAATCAGCATGCATTACTATTTTCAATTGCAAAATCTGTAATGTGACTGTAATAAATTACAATCGCTTAAGTGTTCAATATTGTAACGATAATAATTTTAAAGCGCACAACTTCATCTTTCAAAATTTCCCTGTTCATTAGCTAGTCTAACTACTGTAGTGCAAATAACACATGAATCATTATGTTCATATTCCTTTACATATTTGAATTTCTATTTATCACTCTGCATAGTTTGCATTGTGTGACTTGATATTCTTCATTGTTTTCCTGTGCCATGTCTTACATTACTATTTGCACCTTATATGGCATGCAACAAAACCATCTGATTTTCAAGTAGAATGGACGGTGAGAATCTCAGCCCGGGTTTTGGACGAAATTAATGTCCAGAAATAAGTCCGGGAGGGGTCACCCTGTTTCAGGGGGCCAGGCAGGATCCAAGGCCGATGTTTACAGCACAAAAGTGTACTCTAAATTTATGGGGGCTTGCTAAGTCAAAAAAGGGCAGGATCAGAGACTACAGAATTCCACAAAGGCCATGAAAGTGAGGGTTGATGGCATCAAAATTTTGGCTTGGGTAAAAATTAGAATATTTTATGTCCTTGACTCCAGGGTTGGGATAAGAATTAGAATAGTTCATGTCACGGAACCTCAAACAATCTAGGATCTACGTCGTCCAAGACCCCAGATGGCCCCTGGGCTTCATGCCATCATGTTCGAGACCCTAAGCCAATTTGTCCTGGTCCTTCCGTAGTTCAAGGTCACAAAATTGATGTTTCTAAATGTTGCCTGTGAATGCATAAGATTCATTCTTGTGCTACCCAAACATTTTTCTTTTGTTTTTTTTTCTTTGTGGTTTTTATTACCTACCTATCTACCTAGTGTACTTACTTACATTTGTAGGCTACATACTCATTGACCTATTTGCCTACCAAAGCTACTTCCCCATTTACTTAGTTACCAACTTACTCACCCACATAGACAGCCTACCTACATACTTATTCATTTACCTAATGTACCTACCTACTTAGATAAGAAGAATTTTTCTTTTGTTTTCTAGGTAGGTATGTTAGGTAGTGAAAAGGTGTGTAGGTCGGCAATCTATGTGATTGTAAGGTGGTATATTAAATAAGTGGGGAAGTAGCTTAGATAGACAAATAGGTGAGAGGGAAAGTAGCCTATGTAAGTAGGTGCACTAGAAAGGTTGCTAGGTAATCAAAACCCCCAACCTGCTCGCCCCGCCCCCCAACCCCTTCCAACTCCAAAAAACCAAAAAAAAATGTTTGGGCAAAGAGAGAATGAATCTTATGCATTCATGGGCAGCATTAAAAATTTATTTCTAGGCACTCTGACCTTTGACTACCCAGGCGCCAGGACAAGGTGGCGTGGAGTCTTGGACATGGTGGCCTAAGGCCCAAAACACCATGACAAAATGACCATAGACTGTTACAACAAAATTGAAAACTGGAATGGCGATGTTGTAAGACAAAATGGACCATACTACGAAATACAAAACCAACCATACTGGTCTCATTTGTCTTAGAGTATCCATGTGTCCTAGGGTTGAACCTCAAGACAAATAGATTATATTGTCCTGTTAGAAGGCAAGGACATGGTCCTTGGAACACAAGCTTGCACACCCTAGGACACCAAGTCCTAAGACAGAATGTCTTTAAAAGCCTAGGACCATAAGGTTTGAGACCTAAGACAGGAGGATTTCAAGCCAAATGTCTTAAGTCAAATGTCCTAAGCCTTAAGCCACAAGTACCAAGTACCAAGTACCAAGCCAGATGTCCTAGGCCATAAGCCAAATGTCTTGGGCATTAAGTCACAAACCCTAGGCCTTAAACCACAAATCTTAGGCCTTAAGTCAAATGTCCTCAGTCCTAAGCCAAATCTCCTTGGCCATTCACAAAAAGTCCATGATAACACATTGCCAATTGTCCTAAGCCATTGCTTGGCCACAATAACTTGAAGCCAAATTTCTTTTGTAAAGACATTAAGTCACAATTCCCATGAGTACCAAGTGTCAAATGTCTTGTAAGATGTTAAGCCAAAAATTCCATGAGCGCTGTACACCAAAAATATTATGAGCATTCTAAACAAAGAATTTTAGGCAAAGAACCTTAAGCCATAAGCCCAAAGTCCTATGAACATCCTAAGACAAATGCCTTGCAAACATGGTTAGCCCAATATCCTTGGGACCAATATGAAATAACCTTAGGTCATAAAATTTCAAACATGAGATAAAAATCAATGCGTTTTGACCTAGTGCTAGAATATTTTCAAGCATATTGATTTAGAATTAAAAGATTCTTCAACATTTTGACATAGAATTAGAATCATTTTTTGGCATCTTGATTTAGGATTAGAATTTTTTTTGACATCTTGGCTTAGTCCTAGAGTCATCTCCCAGTATGGCTCTTTTTGTTTTCCATACCTTACACTGTCTGAGGTCCCAAGACATAGAATTCTCTAAGAGAATTCTTACCCCAGGCCCAAGCCAAATATATCATGTCCTGGAGTCTCAGGACATAAAATATTCTAGTTTCTACCCAAGCCAAAATTTTGATGCTCTCCCCACTTTCAGCCCCTTTTGGAATTCCGTAGAAGGTGCATAAATCGGTGTTTGGCCAATTTCGCAGTCACTTCAGAGCGACTCCGGGGAATGGTTAAAAGTAAGGTCCACATCTGAGGGGGCTGAATCGCCCGTGCTTGAACAATTCTTGGGTCGCGCACATTATTAGGAAAACCTTGGCTTCTGCCTGCTGCTTGAAATTCGTTGGCAGAAAGGCAGGCAGGGAGACAAAATGCGCACACGCACACAAAGTCTGCCGACCTTTTTAGCTGCTCCAACTAATTGCCCTCTATGCAATTCCTTAAAAACAAATTTTTGTGGAGGCTTACCGTCCATCCCCGGCTTCTTGCAAGCTGCTGAGCTCGGCGCGGGTGGAGTCTTACTGACTTGACTTGAGAAGAGTTGCCTGCAAATGGAAGAACCTGTCTGCCTGGAGGAGGAGGACCATCATGTTCTTCAGTATCCTCCAAGTTGATAGGCTCCTGCGCAGATCCACCCACCAAATCAATTGGAATACCATTGTCCATGCCTCCAGCAGTGCCACAAGCCTTGGCAGTCGTGCCCCAAATCATTAGACATGACTCAAACCATGGCCATTTGCATTGATCTGCGTCGGATTTTCCATGCTCCTGTTTCAACTGATTAAATTTCTTCAACATTTTGTGTACTTTGGATTGAACATGAGCCTAAGTGGGTGGAGGGGTCAATGGAAATGCCTCCTCAAGCTTCAATAAAATTTCTTGCCACTGCCGCTGTGTCAAGCTGTTCATGCTATTGGCAAGAAATTTCTCCCCAAACAAATCCATCAACAATGCTGTAGATTTTTCCAATCTCTCTTGGATTTGGGTGGAGCTGGAAGTGCTGTTTGAGGCACAATGACCAAGAGAAGTGAAGAGCTTGAACCCATTATCATCAGGGACAGGAAACTTGGCTCTTGAGACGGTTCCATGGTGAGAAAGATAGAAGAAAATGTGATTCAAAGAAAAAGTTTGAGAAACACAGTGCCTGTATTGTGTGCAGTGAGAAAGACAGAAGAAACTATAATTCAAAGAAAAAAATTGAGAAACACAGTGTCTGTACTGTGTGCAGTGAGAAAATGGCTATGGAATGCAGGAAGGTGAGCACGGGTGAGAAGGTAGGTGAACGGTCATACTCATGAGAGATTCGGGCAGAGTGCTAAATAGAGCGCCGCAGTTCGTGGGCAGGTCGGAACCGAGAGTGCGACCGAGCCGAACCGGGTGCGGCCGATCTGCACAGTGGCAGGCAGACGTCGGCCGGGTGCGGCCGAGCCGAACCTCGGGATTTTCTGCCTGCCAGGTTTTGCGGGCCGATCTGCTTCTCGAGCGGCAGTCTACCGCGCTTCTTCCCTCATGTGCGCGCCCCATCTGTCAAGCACTTCAGCCGTCCAGCGTGAGAGGGTTGAAACTTCAATCCAGATTTGGGGTTTTGTTCCTTGCCTCTCCTTGCGCCCCCTTCTCCCTAACTAGCGTGACTGTGGCGCGCGGAATTGAGCACCGGGCGTCGTGGGTGCGATGGCTGCAGCGCCAATGACGTCTGCGGGAGTCGCGCACAGGCTGCAGGGATGTGCTGTGTCCATGCCCCCGAGTTCGAAGAGGATAATTAGTGCGCGCTTCGGAGGCTTGGCATCTCCGTCATATGGATTGCGGAAACAGAACTGTTTCGGGACTTCCAGTCTAAGTAGCCTCGAAAGCTTTTCTTCGATTTCTGGCTTACGGTACAGACGGCCAGGGCAACGAGAAGAAGTCTATGGGTTGCCGCATCTGGGGTGCCCTCCAGTTCGGGCAGGTTCCGCGGACGCTGCTGTTTTGCCACAAGTGCCACCACCAAAGCCTGCGGAGCCGTGGCAGGGAGCGGCGTTGAAACCCTTGGCGGCGTCGCTTGCGGTGGGCATTATTTTGTGGTTAGTGCCGGCTCCTGCCGGTGTGGCAAAGAATGCATGGCAGCTGCTGGCCATCTTCCTGGCGACCATCGTGGGCATCATTACACAGCCGTTGCCCCTCGGAGCCGTGGCGTTGATGGGATTGGGGGCGGCTGTTCTCACAAAAACGCTCACGTTCGCTGCAGCTTTCAGCGCGTTTGGGGATCCGATACCGTGGCTCATCGCACTTGCATTCTTCTTTGCCAAGGGCTTCATCAAGACCGGGCTTGGAAATCGCGTGGCATACCAGTTCGTGGCGCTGTTCGGGAAGACCTCGCTCGGACTGGGCTACAGTCTGGTTTTCAGTGAAGCGCTTCTTGCGCCGGCGATCCCGTCCGTTTCTGCGCGAGCAGGCGGTATCTTCTTGCCTTTGGTGAAAGCTCTGTGCCTGGCTTGTGGAAGTAAGGCCGGTGACGGAACGGAGGACAGGCTGGGATCCTGGTTGATGCTTACCTGTTTTCAGACTTCCGTAATATCGTCAGCCATGTTTTTGACGGCCATGGCGGCCAATCCACTGAGTGTCAATCTTGCTGCAGGAGCAATCGGTCAAACAATAGGGTGGACTGACTGGGCCGTGGCAGCACTAGTGCCCGGGTTAGTATCGCTGTTGGTTATTCCTTTGCTTCTGTATGTAATCTATCCTCCCACTGTGAAAAGCAGCCCTGATGCTCCCAAGTTAGCGAAGGAGAATCTGGCAAAGATGGGCCCCATGTCCAAGAATGAGAAGATCATGGCTGGCACACTTCTTGTCACTGTAAGTAAAACACATGTCTCTCTTGCTGCTCTTGTACTCTTCCCTTCCATCTTCCTTACCATGTCACTAGGTTGACAGGGATCCCCTTCAAACTGGTTCATTCTCCACTTTATGCTTCCTGATGCAGCAACAGGAAAGTGCTGTCTCTTCCACTTTTAGGATTGTCATAATAAATTAAAGATTGTCTCTGCTGGTTTCTCATAATTGGGAGGCACATATAAAGCAGATTACAATGTTATTCTGTTATTTTTGCAGGTGGGACTGTGGATATTTGGAACAATGCTGAAGGTGGATGCAGTCAGTGCTGCAATTCTGGGCCTGTCAGTGCTGCTGACAACAGGAGTAGTGACATGGAAGGAGTGTCTGGGTGAGGCAGTAGCATGGGATACCCTCACATGGTTTGCTGCCCTCATTGCCATGGCCAGCTATCTCAATAAATTTGGGCTCATTTCCTGGTTCAGCCAGACTGTTGTCAAGGTAAGCAGACTTATCTTTATTGATGTCCAACTGATCTTTTGGCTGAATTAACTTGTTAGAGATTGAAATATCTTGCTATCTAGTACGTGGACACAAGGTTAGCATGCCAGTAGACTCACTATCATGTGTCATATTACAGTAGTTGTCATCTTTTTAGATTTTTTCGAGTAGAATGATTTGGTCAAGTCATGTGCAATGCAATTTGTAGCTTGCCTGTTATTCTTGTTAGGTTGGCTCCGTCTACATCAAGCAAATGCACATTTGTGCATGATTTTGTTAAATGTTGGATCATCCTTATTACAGCCATAACAGGCCATCAGTTCTGGTGAAGGTGGAGATAAATAGGAACAATGGTTGATCAACTGTGTGGTCATGGATGCAGGTTGTTGGTGGGCTGGGGCTCTCATGGCAAGCTTCCTTTGGCATTCTGGTACTTTTATACTTCTATTCTCACTACTTTTTTGCCAGTGGTGCTGCTCACATAGGGGCAATGTTTACGGCATTTCTGTCAGTGTCAACAGCCCTTGGAACACCGCCTTTGTTTGGAGCATTGGTCCTTGCTTTCCTCTCCAACCTCATGGGTGGTCTCACGCACTATGGAATTGGTTCAGCTCCTGTCTTCTATGGTGCGAATTACGTCCCACTGTCCAAATGGTGGGGTTATGGATTTATCTGCAGTGTGGTCAATATTATCATCTGGCTTGGTGTTGGAGGTGTTTGGTGGAAATATTTGGGGCTGTGGTGATACCTCCATCTGGGCATAGGACAGTTTCATTAGGTTGCAGTCCTTCCAGGCAGATTGTTGTTTCACAAGCTTATGTTCTCATAGATTGGTGCTGAATCCTAACTACTTTACCAACATTCCTTTCGTAGATAAGCCTGATTGATCTGTGGAAATTCAATTATGAATCCTTGCTCTCTTTTACTGTAGGGCATCAAACCATCAGAGCCATATGTCATTCTGGGATTGGGAAATTAGAGCATAGGAATTTGCTGATAATAAATTGCTTCTGTTTGAAAACCATGTAACAAGGTCACATTTTTTTTTCTATCAGAGTGACATGTTTGACTTTTTGCAACTAATCAATATTGGGAATTCCAGCATTGGTGCCCATGGAATGTCAATTGGCCCACTGTCCCCATTGCTTAAGCTTTCAAGACACAAACAAGGGTTGTAGCTAGTAGGATTCAAGCAGTAGGAGATTAAGTTTGATGTGAGAGAGGGTTAGAGATGAAGGGATATGCCTGGCGCTGTGTAATGGAATAGAAGAGAGTTTGAGAGGAATTCAAAACTCTTTGATTTGCCCTAATTTTGTGATCACGGCAATCCTTTCCTGGGCAAGAGCAAGCTGTTTGGACAGTGCTGGCTGCAAAGCTTCGTAATCATGAGAAGGGACTTGGAGTCCAGCACCCTCCAGACCCAGCAGGAATACCCAGAAAGCCAAGTGTAAGCAAAAGCTATCATTTGGAGTTCTGAAAGAAGTCTTTTTTCCAGTCTTCTACCATTTCTATTAAGAAACCATGGAGTTGGAGAACACAAGAGCAAATGTCATTCAGGGAGACCCTGCTCGAAGCAAAGGCCTCTAAAGGGACTTGGTGTTACAAACAAAATAATCCATGGAGGAAGACACGCAGAATGACCTAAATCTGAAACCTATCATGCAGCACCATCATGTCTTCACTTTTGGTGTCCTATCCCTGTATGGTCCAGATCAACACTAAGGCATAGGGTGTGGAAATTGAAGATTCCAGGCAACAAGACAGTAATGTGAGGAATATGCCGTCTAGTTGCATGTCTTGCTTTGTACTTCATGCAGCTGACTGAAACTTTGGCTCCATTAGTGAGGTCACCAAGAGAGTAGGAATTTGGAGAGTTTCCCCCCTCTTCATGGCAGTCAGAGTTGATTCTTCTCCATCTGGACCAAGCCATTTATGGCAAACCCTTGCCTTGAAAGCAGAAAGAGGCCCATGGACACAGACCCTGGTGTTCTTGGGTCATTCCCAACAATAGAGAATTCTATTAGAGAATCCTATTCTAATCCTCATCTGCTCGAAGAGAACAAGCAGAAACAGATTTGGACATACCAGACAGGTATGAAGGTGATGTTGGTGTGTAAGGATATGGTTGGTCTGTCACCGAAATATGAGGGCAATGCCAAATAAACAACCACCAGATAGCCAACAACAAACTTCTATGAAATTTCAAATAACAAGTTACAACCAGTCATATAATGAACTGAACAGTAGCTATGGAACAGAAACTATAGAACATGAAGAATCAGCTCACTCCGGTCTCTCTCTCCTGAGCCCACTGGTTGGATTATGGCTTTTTGAAACTCTCAATTCGTATCCCCAGCACATAAATCCTTTCCACTGTCCCACTAGGTCTCAAGAAGTTTTACAAAAAGACAACAGTAACCCCAATAATCCCCCGGAGGTTCAGGTCACAGCAATTTTCTTCAAAGCTCACTCTGAAATGGGTACTCCTTCTCACACCTCAACTCAATATTCAGTCCCAAAAATGCATCATCCCTCCTTCCCATCACAAATGCCACAATCCAACTGCTCTTGAAACCCCTTCTCTATTCATCATCTTCTTCGATTGTTCCCTATTCTATATAACATTCTTCAGTCCATACAAAAGAGAGGGAAATGGCGCAGCAGAATTACAGTCTCCTCTACTGAAAGAACTTCTTGGAGTTTAGGGCATTCTTCTCTCACAAACCTCCATTGTCTAAACACCACCATCAAAACCATCACCTTTGTGAAATCACAGACCAAAACCCCAATCAAGTAACCCAATCCTTCACTCAAATCTAGGAACTTAGTTTTAGCCATCATTGCAGCATCATGTTCCTTTTACAAGACACGCTTCACACCACTTAGAATAGTGGTCCACAGCAACAAGCACATATTTGTTGCCAGTAGACATCTCAGGTAAAGGTCCTGCAGTATCAAGTGCTACATGATAAAATAAGTCAGAAACTGGTATGTTCTCATACCTTCAACACTAGATCTTAGGTTACTAGGCTATTTAACCAATTGACATTTGTCACAAGCTTTGACAAATTCTTTGACAAAGTTTGTTTTGTCATGCTAGAAAAATCGTTGTTTGATCTTAGAAAGGGTCCTTGCCTCTCCAAAATGGCCAATTTCATTAAACATCTTCTCTATGATCTATGACCTGTCTTTTGGCTTTCGTACCATCAAGTTTTTAAAGTATAATGTGTCTTCCTGCCATTAGTAATGCATCACTCTTTTCTTTGTTCTCTCAATGTTAGTTGCCTCATGCTCATCATGTACCAACACACCACCAATAAGCAACCTCATACTCAAAGCATCTTCCTAGACGTCCAAATGGCAAGTTTGCACATCTTCACTGTCATCTTGTTCTTTGATGATCCTATATTTTTTCTTGTTTATTAAGGTTTGTGCCTCATAGGTTAAATCCCAATGACCTTGCACTGATTTTTCATTGTAACAAGTTGTTGATTAGTTTCAACTTGTGGTGGTGTTTTAGCTTTGAAAGCAATGCTCTTCCCCTTTTTCATAATGATCAACATCGTGGTCTTCTTCTTGTCCAATCAACACATCGAATAAATTGATAATAGTTTCACTATCCTGAGTGATCCCTGCCAAATCTTGTATCTCATTTCCAAAATCCTCGTCTACTTTATACTTGTCCATTGGATTTTTGCTTAGAGCATCCACATTTGCATGCTTAAAGCCTGGAAGATGAACAAGCTTGAAATGAAAATCTTGGAACATAGAAATCCATCTTCCCCTACGTCCATATGTGTCAAAAATAATAGCAAGCCACTCAAGGGGTTTGTGGTCAGTCCTTAAAAGAAAGAGAGCTTGGTGGAGACATTGCTAAAAATGCATTATGCCCCATATGAAGGCATAACATTCGACTTCCATAGGATGGAAGTGCTTCTAAATTGGAGATAGTCCTTTGCTAACATAGGCAATAACTTGCTCTTATTTTCAAACTTCTGTTATAGGATGGCTCCCACCCCCCTTATAGACCAATCCATGTCTAGGATAAATGACTATAAAAATCTGACCTGGTTAAAACTGGATATGTTACCAAAAATCTCTTTATAGTTACAAATGCCCTTTGGCAGATGGGTGTCCATACAAATTTGCATTCCTTTTTAGTCAAACCAAAAAGAGGTTCTACAATTTTTGCGTATCTAAGAATAAACTTGCGGTAGTAACCAATAAACCCCAAAAAGGCCCTAACATTGGTTATTGTCTTGGGTACAGGAAAATTCTTCACAACAACTATTTTCTGAGGGTCAAGGTGAAATCCTTCAACGCTCACCACATGACCTAAGAAAGTAATGTTTTGCACCCCAAACAACACTTGCTAGGGTTTAGCTTTAGATGAACCTTTCTTAGATGGTGAAACACCATCCAAATATGTTACAAATGATCCCTCCAATTTAGATTGTGGATGTTGATATCATCAACAAAGACTTTTAGAAACTTGTTTCTCCAATCTTTAAAAAACTTCGACCATGGTTCGTGAAAAAGTATTAGTGGCATTTTTCAAGCCAAAAGGCATGACACTCCACTTGTACAATCCTGACTTGGTAATGATTGTAGTTTTTTTGATGTTTTTAGGTGCCATGGGTATTTGCCAGAACCTAAATTGAAGATCCAAAGCAATAAACTAAGTGAATTCTCTTAGTTGGTCCAACACATCATCGATCAATGGCATGGGAAATGAATCCCTCCGTGTTTACACATGAAGTGGCCTATAGATCTCCACAAAATAGCTTGTTGCCATTTTTTTTCACTCGCAAAGTCACTTTGCATGCATACTCTAATGAGCTTTTGCACATCTTACCAATATCAACAAAAGCTTATATTTGTTTATTCACTTTAACCTCTTCCTGGTAAGATAATTTTCCAAGATTCATTCAACAAGGTGGTAATCCTTGTGTGTCAACGGTATGTTCACCAATGCTGCAATTGTCTAGTTTTCCTTTGTGCCACGCAAACACGTCTTGAAACTCTTCCAACAAGAGCCATAATGGCTTAATTTGTTCTTAATCAAGATTAACATTGAGCTTAATCTTAGCCTTGATTTATGTGGGATACATGTTCAAGAGGTTTGTCTGTAAATTATCTAATCCTTTAGTCTTCTTCTTCTTGAACATACCGGATCCAATATGTGTAGTCATCATCCTTAGTGTATTGACCCTTTAATAGTTTCTATTGTTGCTCCTATAACACTAAATTTAACATGTGCATTGGAGCCTCACCATCCACGAACTAATTCATCCCATGATCACTCAACTTTTCATATTGGATATTCTCCATTGTAGAACCCATAAAGGATTACAACCTTCTTCTTCTTTTGATTCATTAAATCTTTCTTCAGACATAAAATCATCATTGCAATCCTCAAAACCAAGATGGATGGATTGTAGAGGTATTATCTTTGCACCTTCTAAAAACTCCTCCTCCAACTAAATGTTGTTGAAGTTATTACTCATCCTTTTAACACCTACATTTGTTCTCTTTGCAATCCTCTACAACATGTTGACCACATTAAGGGGGAGCACTTCAACTGCCACTCCTGGCCCATTCCTAACATGTATAACCCCCCTTCTCCACATCAACCATGGCTCCAATCTTGATCAGAAAATCCAACCTTACAAGAAGGTCATAACTATCAATATTAACAAGGAAAACCATTTGGCAAACCACTTTGCCCAGTGTTACAGGGATGTCAATGATCTTTCCAAGTGCTTGTGTAATTATGCTTGAAGTGGTCTTGTAGGTCTCATGCCCTAAAACCAAATGCATGATGCCAAGTTCTTTGACCACACTTGGGGCCATGATCAACATTGACACCCTAGTGTCAACCAAGCCTTCAAGCAAAACCTGATTAATTTCAACCACAAGATGTAACGTTTTGCTACAATTAATCTTGTTAATGCAAACCCTTTTAATGTTTGGTGCAGGTATGATTACAGCCACCTATGCTTGAGTTGTTTAAACATCCTTTTTCTCTTTAGCTAGTTTGACTAGTCCTTCAAGGTATTCTAACTCTTTTGGAATTGTGAGGCATTCTTGCACACCTTCAACATGAAGATATGCACTCACAAAACCCGTTTGGAAGTGGAACTACTATGTAATTATAATCTAACAAATAAAGTGGTTCAATGTAATGCAATGAAGTTCACTAAGAATTTAATGTGTTGTGTTCACTTGGAAGATATAAAGACATTGTGGGAGAATCATAATTCACCATGATAGAATGTGAAGGGGCATTATGTTAATGTTCATTCAATGTCACACTTGATGGTTGAACCCTTTTTGTTCCATTCGTCATAACATCTACATATAACCTCTTAATTTAACATGCATTCGATTTTTGAAAAGTTAATCTAAAAAGGAACCATGTTACAAAATTTTATAAGTTTTTATTTTTTTGATCAAGAGTTAAGCCTTGAAACTAAAAATCACTTTGCTTAGATTAATGAAAAAACAGACAATTTTAACCCCCTATACTTTCGGCAAATGTAGCTCCCTTACAACAACCCCAATATGCTGAAATTTGGAGAGAACCTTTTACACCTCCTAAAAAATAACTATTTTAAGTTTGACACAAATCCAACGGTGAATTTGGGAGGAATAACTATTTGAAATAAAACTCCAAAGGCTTTGTCATGGAAATCTTTCCATGATTATTTCTTGCACACATCTTTTCCATGAACAACAACTTTCCACACATAAGAACTAATATTTTCCTCACACCTTCATTCTCCTCCTTTCCCCTTCCCCCAACACAAGATACTCCTCTCTCCCTTGGTAAGTATCCATGACCTTTCTTTGAGCTTATTTCCCTTGTCCAATGGAAGCTTCGAAATCCTCCCTTCCAATCAATGGCCTCCTCATCCTTCAAGAACTAATGAAAATTGAGAATGATTTACCCTTCAATTGATTTTAGGATGAGAATTTTTGGGCCCAATGAGACACAAAAAATATTCCATCCTCCAATCAAATAGGATGACAATCCTCATGACTAATGGGATTGGAGGACTCATCTTCCCCAATATCTTGGATATTTTGATGAGATTCTTGAGCTTGATCCTTATCCTTTCCGTCCATTGACCTTTACATCCTACTTCTTCATTCTAATTATTTCAAGTAACTAACTACTAGGACAATTTATCGATAGTAACAAATAAACATCCTTGAGTCCTTAATTGACTAAATCAATTCAATGGTTGAAATAACATCCCAGTGTACCATTTACTCTTTTGATATCCCTTACTTATTTTTTCTTCCATGCACCAATTAACTATGTAGTACATAGTAAATTGAAATTAAAATTTGCATCACCAAAAAACCTCACATACTTCTAGATCTACTGTTGAAATTAAGGTTTGATGAATCCATTAGATCTAGGATGTTCGAATTTTCATGAGGTTTCGTCGTCACTCCCACACCTTACGCCCACCCTAATTTGTTAAATAAAAAAGCCTCGACCCTTTTTGAACGCAAATACCCCATTGTATCTACTACCTTTTTGGTTTTTGTTGATGCAGGTGAGAATTTAGTCATGGCAGATGATGTTGTTACGCCCTCGAATCCTCTAGTTTCATTAGTAGAAAAGAAAGAACTTGAAGAAGCACCACTTGACGTGAATGTCTTTCAACAGTCACGCGAAGAAAAACCGTCCCGAAGAGTGGTGCGCACTCGAGTCGATTATTTGGCATGGGATCATCAATTGTCTCCTAACCCACATGCTTTAGCAATCTATTTAAAATTTGTTCCTACTTGTGGAGCCGCACCAAAAAGGTTTGAAAAGTGTCAATGTGAAAATGATGCTATTTGTCTTCATTATTGAACTTCGATTCCCAGTGATGGCCATTATCATTGGTTGCAAGGTTTAATCAACCCCCTTTCCATGGAGCATCGAGCCGAATACCTAGCTCGCACCATTCGTCACATTCTGGAGTTTTTGTAATTGTGATCTATCCTTTTAAAGTTGTTTACTAAGTTGTAATTCACCTAAGGCCACTCAAATGGAAATGTTTATACCTAAGTTTGATTTTGATTCTATTTAAAAGTCTGATAGAAGTGAAGATTAAATAAAGATGTATTAGGATTACATCTTAGAAATCCTTCAAATACATCATTCGTGCCTGAAGATTATTCTATAGACTAATTTAATATTGTCATGGCGAAATGTTATTGTTAATTATGGGCTTGTATTCCCAATATATCAATAAATCACATCTAATTCTATATCCCCTTTCCCTTCTCTACAACATAAAAGGATAATGCACTTAAAAAGGTTTAGTAGGTCCTAAAATTAACTAAACCTTGCATCAATTTAAATAAAAAAGTCTTCTACGTTGAAATATCCAAAGGCTAATTCAACTTTTAATAATTATTACTTGGATGTTTATCATGATTCAAATCATTAATACCAAGGAAAACTATGGAACTAAATCTTAACAATTTGTGGTATTATAATCCATGACTCACATGAATCATCAAAATAGTTTCCATAGGAATTTTTAAAAAAAATTCCTTTAATGAAATGGGAAAAAAAATTTGATTTGATGTTTCCATCAGATACTAGGTTTCTTGCATCCACACCTTCATTGTCAAGTGATTCTTATGTTCCTCCTCCAAATGGAAACGCTTGTACATGCATTCTTTTTTTTGGCATCTGATTGCCAGAAAAAATATTGTGTTTGACATCACATAGTCGGTTCAATTCTATAAATGTAACTTCTTCACCATTAACCATTACTTTTAGAAAGTTTGTAGATGAAAAAGAACCCTTCCCATTCTTTTTCTAACACATGTCTTCAGTATGCCCCATGTTTGAACAAAAAGAACACTTTAAACCACAATTCTCTATCTTATTCCCCCTATTGCACTTGGCAAATTTTGGCCTCAAATCAACAAGTTTAGGACATGCAGAGGTAGTGTGTTCATCTGATTGACATTAAATGGTGCTAACACCTTTTGAATTATAACTTACTTTTCCATCTACCCCCCTTCCAAAATAATTGACCAATGTATCATTCAATGCCTGAAGATGTTTCTCAGTATTGGTCTCTCCTAGTGTTAGCTCCTCTTCCCTTTATTCTTGCAAAGGTTCATAGAGAGTTTCTCCAATTTCCCCAAGGACTTTTTCTATGTCAACTGCGGTAGTCAAAAGTTCATCCATGTCCTCGTATGTTTTTACCGCAAGTAATTTTCTTAGTTTAGGTCTCAATTTGGTTAGAAATTGCATGCATCTTTCTACATCCAAAATGCGGCCTTTGATAAACACTCTTTCCAACCTGTCATAGTACAATTGAACCCTTTGCCTAGGCTCTTGCCACACTGCATCCATTTTCAATCTTAGCTCATTTTCATCATAAATGTCATATTTTTGGTGAAACGATGCTTGTAACATTGCCTAGTCATGTGGAGCAAGATCAAGTTGACAATAACAATCCTAGGCCTTTCCTTTCAAATTGAGTTTTGCAATCTTGAATAGCTTCTCTTCATCCAATTCTCAAACTTCACCAACCATCTGTAACCTTTCAGTCTAATCAAAGACATTCTCCATGTCTTTGCCCCAAAAGAGTTCATCCATCCCATTAAGACTAGTCATCCTATTTTTTGAAAACTTGATCAAACACACAGTTAATAGTTTCACTCTTATAATGTTGTTTCATCTTTTGGTTCCTTAGATGCAACAAATTGAAGCCAATTGTTTCCTATCTTTATGTTGCAATTTAAGTCATTCCTACCAATGTATCTCCAATTTAATCTACCATATAGATAAGTAGAAAAGACCCAACATAGCATATGAAATTCTCCTCTAGTGCAAGCAATCTTCAAAATGCAATCTCCTTCCTTAATTCTACTATCCAATTCTGGCCTATAAAATTGTGTACAATAATGTTTCACATTACTATCTACTGGCACCCATACATTTCCTAACCTAGGGACCAAAGTAATCCTCTCTTTAGAAACATGTTCAACTTCAAGCCATTTCAAAGGGCCAAGAGCTTGTGAAGAAAAACTTGGTCTCTAAAGTTTGTAAGATTGACCACTACCTTCCATTGAAGTTTAAACATGTTTTTAACCATAAGGCTACCTTCACGAAGTAACTTGCATTTAATATTCCTATGAAAAATATCTCTTACTTCAAACACTGCTGGGTGAAATCCTACAACAATAATGCTAGCAAATCTTGTGATTTTTAAAACTAATATTCCTACACTAGGTTTAGTAGGAAAAGTCATTTCATCAAATGCAAAAACCCCAAATTGAATCCTCCTATTCATGATTCATAATGTGCAGGGATTGAGAATGCAAGGAAAACTTTTATGCAAAGAAATCAACTTGTCTCCCTTCTAGTACTAGGCTTAGTGTATTAGAAAATTGAAGGAAATATGATTGCCCATCAAAACTCTCCAATTGCCATTGGAGTTTTTGATCTAGCTTCTAACACAATATCCAACTTATAAGCCTAGATAGACCTCTTCTAGCTTCAACTATTAAAACTTTGTCTCCTACTTGCAACAAATGGTCAATTCCCGATATGAAAAAACAAATGAAATGATTGGGTGAAGAACATGACATGGGTATCCAAATGTCACCTACTCTTGGGATAATGTCTTCTTCCACAAAACCAAAGGTGTAGATGTTAAGTGAGGTATGAAACAAAGAAAAATCTACAACTAAAATTGTGCATTATTGCTCCATCCTCCAACTCCATCATGGATCTTGACCCATATCTATGCACGGTACCAAATCCATTATGGTTAATTTTAACATCCACATCACCAACCTATGCTTCTCTTGGGTCAATGCCATTGATATGCACCACGTTAAATCCAAACATTTGCAGTATTACAGACCATACTAAAGATGCTTGTTGAACACTAGGTCTGTCAAATTAACGTGCTATCTACTGTTCTAAAATTTCCTAAATGGTTATTCCTAAACAAAGTTAGTGTTACTGCATTCTGACATTCTTTTATCATGTTTTTATCTTGAATTTGATGATAATTAAAAGATCTTGATGATCAACCGTGCTTTAATACGAAATATGAGGACAATGCAAAATAAACAACCACCAGATATCTAACAATAAACTTTTATGAAATTTCAAATAACAAGTTACAACCAATCATATAACGAATTGATGTCATGACATGTAGTGTTGTGACATACGGTGTCGTAAGGGTGTAAATCCACAATAAACTCTACTAAACAAAAAGACTAAAACTAATATATATACAATGCACAAGAGGAGGCTGAGATTAAATTCTTATGTATTGAATTGCAATAGAAGGAAAGAACATGTAGTGTATGTAGATGGTGGCCATGCAATAGCCGCTGTGAGCATCTAGAAATCTAATTTGATTATGGAGGAAACTTTCCTCACAAAAGAATTCTAAAAAAACTAAAAAGAGAAAAGAAAGGCTTGGCCTTTTATACAACTACCAACAAACTGAAACCTTAAATACTTAATAGTGTACATTCACCTAAGACTGTACATTAACCCTAAAAGCGCACATTAACCCTAAAAGGCATGATGGGCATGCTCGCAACTGGCCATCATGTATGAAGCCATGTACGAGCATGACAGTTGTTGTGACATGTAGTGTCGTGATGTATGGTGTCGTAAGGGTGTAAATCCATAGTAAACTCTACTAAACAAAAAAATTAAAACCAGCCAAAGGTAAAAATTATTCAACTAAAAAAAGATGTATGCACATATATATACAATGTACAAGAGGAGGCTGAAATGAAATTCTTATGTATCCCCCCCAGACCTGAGCTGGGAAAAACGTGGCATGGTCTGAGTAAAAATCAAGGTGCTGCAGGAAAACATGATGAACAATACCAAATGCCGACAGGAATTTGAATGAGTTCCGGCTTGAGGCAGAAGAGATGGTATCCACCATTATAGTTATTGCAAAGCAACATTTGATCAACATTGTTTGTCTTTTGACATACATGGATAGTCAATTGGAGGAATCCAAGTCGACGTGATGATGATAGGATCCAAATTTGGCAGGTGGTAAGGCGCATAGTTTTTGGAGTGATCTCGAATTGTACATCCGTGAATTCCTTGTAACTCCAACACACCATAAGGCCTAATTGCCTTAATCCTTAAGATAGTGCAACCAGAAGAATTATTTAGAATATCATTAAGTTGCCGTTGGAGATACACAAAATCACCAACATCAAATTGTCTCACGTTAGGTTTATAACTGCCACTTCATGTGTGTGCATACCGTAAGGTGTCTCGATGTTGTGTAATGGACAAGTTCTCCATGGCTATGGGCATAACCCTTTTGAATAGAGTAGCCCTCTCTACGATGCCAAGTGGATGGAGAGTCCAAGTCCATAACCTGGTTCATTTGAGCAGTAATGGAAGAAGAGGGTGGAATGGGATGTCTCCCAAAAAGTAGAAAATAAGGAGAGAAATGAGACAAAAAGGTGTGTTTGGAGATCTTATAACCCATGGCAATGTAAAGAGGGCCAAGTCCTAATCCTCTTTGTTCTTAATGAGGCAAATTTTCCGAAGTCCCTTCTTGCATGTTTAAACCATCCTTTTTACAAGGCCATTAGCTTGGGGATGATCTCTTGAAGTCTGACAATTGTCAATGAGAGCATTGTCAAGTAGGTATTGGAATTTTCCCCTGAATTCTAATCCTTGATTAGTAAGGCATTCAACACAAGCCCCAAACCTATTGAGGACCTATTGTAAAAAAACATGGTCGGTGCTGTGTGATGATTTGTCCGACAACGCAACAAGTTCGACCCATTTTGAAAAATGTTTAATCATAATCATGATGTAGACATTACCCCTAGAGGTCTGTGATAACTCTCCAGTTAAATCACATGACTAGCAATAGAACATGTCGCAACCCTAGCTTTGGGCTCGCAATTAAGGCAAAGGGGTTACAAGGTTGCGAGCCAAGAGGAAGCCCGAGAGTCAAGGCAAAGAGGTCGCAAAGGTGTGGGCCAAGAAGAAACCCGAGAGTCACATCACATACTTCTAAGAGTGTAAGAAAGTGTGAGGGAGTATGAGGGAGTGAACCCTCACACTCCCAAGGCAACTCCCATTTTGGGGAGATGGAGTCCTGGTGGACTCCCAAATTTTCAGAAAGTAATTTCAGGGGTCAAAACTCAATGGCTTGTTACGTTCTTTATATCATTGGAAAGCTATTAGAACGTAGATGTCTAAAATGGGCTCACATTGTTCATTTTGATATCTGAAACACAAGTTATGGCCAAAAGAAAGGTCGGGAGTCAAATTGCCAGTTTGACTCCCGATCAGAAAAAGTCAAGAATCGACCTGATTTACTTAGCTATAGAGGGTGTGTGACATACCGTTGAAAAGCTCTCGACAAGAGCTATAACTTTGCTTCAGACCGCATCTCGATTCGAGGTTTGGTCGCAAAGTTATGGGGCTCCAAAGTCACAGGAGTCCCAACTGGCGCAATTTCGAGACTCTCTCTCGGGAATCCCAGGAGAGAAAAGCCATTTGGATGTGAGCTCCATGGCCAGCCACAGAGCATAATATAAGGGGGAAGGTGGTGGCTTCCCCCAAGTCCGGGACGTGGTGAGTCTAATGTGTTCGTGTTGCCCGTGGCTCGTCTTAGCACCAAAGGTGCTCCAACTATGCACTAACCACTTTGTATGGGTTGTGTTTAGGCCCATGTGAGTGACTTAGGCTTGTCAACTTTTCTTAGTCCCATCCCGGAGCTCCAACACGCCCCTCTACCCCTCAAAGTGTTGTGAGTTGGGAGTGTGCCTTGACTCCTCCCTCTTCTGCTATCTTTTACTTAGACTCACATTTGATTCCTTCAAGGAGTTGGGAGTGCATCATGTGGGTGCATGGTACATGTAACCTAATCTCATTGACTCCAAGAAATTTTTTTGCCAACTTTGTCCTTTGCCATTTTTTATCTAGGTTAATGGCAGATGTATGAAGAGGGTGTATATGAAGGTTTGCTTGACATTTTTCCAGCATCCATGTTTCTGAAAGCTACATGAGTGTTATGGCCCTCGAAGGCCAATGTAATGTTAGGAAAGGATGACAAGAATGGAATGCATGGCATAACTGAGTCCACACCTTGGGGCAATTATTCAACAAGTGCAATGGCTAGGATTGGCATTGAAATTGGGAAAAACTCAATGGAGGAAATAGAAAATTGCACCCAAGCTCTTAGAAATGGCAAATCCTTAAACCCATATGGTTTCAAGGGCACAAAACTACTAGCGACTGAAAGTACTATTGATGGGCACCAGACTTATGATAAATTACAACAAAGTGTGCTGCACATGTAACATGCATGAGGACAGGAAGTATGCAAACTCACAAAAATGAACCCAATCATTTTTAGATTAATAACACAAAAAATTGGAAGATGCAACAAGGTGAGTAAGATTATGCTGTAAGGTTGTACTTGAAATTGGTGTTGAACAAATTTAAAATAATTCAAATTGAACTAAGTCTAGTTTATACTTGTTTAAGCTCAAAAAAGCTTCCTTTAGGTCTTAGATTCCAAGGAACTTAATGAGATATCTTTTCAAAAAATATATATTGTGGATTAAAAGTGAACATTAATGCATAAAATTCATTTGTTAATGATGAAAATTGATTATTGATGGATGAAATCTATCCATTGGATGCAAAAGAATGATGTAAGATGGATTTAATGCCTGGGTGATGAGTTGAATTGCATGAGCTATGATATCCTATTTCAGAACTAATTTTAAAGGGTCAAAATTTATGTCTCAGGTTTTGTATTGGTATTAATTTCTAATTGTCATCCATGAAGAAACTAGGTGTTGATGGGCCACAAAGGATGAAAATGAACATTAATGTATGAATTTCATCCTTGAACGGAGAATTTCTCTTAATGAATCAGCATATAAAACATGTTATTTAAAAACTAACTTTGAAAATTCTTAAAACTTGATTCACGTTGAGGTTGGTTTCTAGATGTCATTTGTGACATAAGTGGTGCTTCTGCCCTAATCAAATACTTCAACTGCAGCATTCACAAAGAAGTGTTGATCAGTTTGGAATGGAAGGTGTTAATATTTTGTTCATCCCTTTGTAGGTTGTCATCAAGGGCAATTTGCCACTTAGTCAAGAGAAGTACATAGTCCACATTTGCAATTACAAACCCTATTACCTTAATTAAATATCATCTAAGGTCATAAGGAAAAGGACAATGATGAATACATTAAGGTCTAGGGTGGCAGCTTAGTCATTTTCTTACCATGTTATATGCCATAATCTTCCAGTTATAATCATACACTTGTAATAGTGTCAAGTGACTAAAATCAGTCTCTTGAAGATTAATTTTGTGTTCAACCTGCCCAGACCTTAATGTCATGGAATGGTTGAGCCCTTGCCCATTATGTTGGGTGCATCACCCAGTGTGCCCTAAAGGGTTCACTGGTGCCTTACCCAACATAATGGGCAAGGGCTCAACCATTCTATAGTACACAGCCAATGTTCTTTTGATTATCAAGTGGAATCAAAGTGGCTTCATCTATGGCTGCAAGATTTTGACAGCATCTTTGTGGCATTTGGCAAGGATATCAACTAAAGTATTTTCTTGGTGATGTTAGTTCCCTCTTGCATAAGGTGTTGGCAACAGGAAGATTCGGCAAATTGGTTGCTATGTGTACATGTGACCACACAAAATTCTGTGGTGTCAGTTCATTTGATAACACATAAAAGTTTGAGGATCATCATTTGAGGTCATCCCTAGAGTTTACTTATTGGTTACATACATATTGGGGGGCTTAATAAAAAACAAACCAAACTTATTGGCTTGCAAATGATAATTTTAAATTGACAGATTGAAAGAAATGAATTGCCAAGGCTAGTGAGGGAAAAAAAATTGTCAAGTATCTCATGCCTACCAACAAAGCCCAAGAAAAAAATTACCTTTGGGCTATAAGACACAGCATTATGACTTCAGTCACAAACTTTGATTATAGCCCATTAGAGATGTGAGATCGCAGAAGAAAAAGTTATTAGTGTGAACCACAACATAAGGAAGAGGAGACCCAGGTTTTACAAATAGCACCAGTATCTGTATGCAAATGTATCATTGAACTCATGAGGTATGCAGGTCAACAAAACTGCTGCAAGATTAAAACCTCCACCTGAATGTAGTCTAATGCTCATCATCCTAGCATCAAACATTCACATGATGTGGAAAAAGACTCACAAAAAATTTCTTAATGCTGAAGGAGCGTCAGAATCTAATCACATGTGCATGGATGGTTGGACATAGAGTTGGTAGCAGAAATGCTACTTTGTGAGGAACTTGAAAATTTCAGGATGTAACATATCTGAATAAGCAAAGCAGCAAAAGCTTCACAGAGCTACTCTGGGATGCCCGTGTTAACTGACTTGATGTTTGACAACTGCATAACAAGCTGTGAGATTGTGTTGCTCATCCAATTCTCTGCCATCTCCATAGCTGAGGTGTCTTGCAAAGCCGTGATAAGCTCCTTGGTTACTTCTCCAGTTCGTCCCAAAGAGGCTGCACCATTTTTTGTGACACAATCTGATACCTGCCTCCCACTCAACAAGGTTTCAGGGCTTCATACAATTCCAACTTGGTGAACTTCCATCCCAACTTTAGTTTAGTGTTCTTTTCAGATGATGCATCATGATGCCTGCTTTGTGCTAAGGCACAAGGGTCCACAACATATTATGCAATGCCATTCATGAAGAATTGATGCCTTTCAGCAACCAAAATTGAGGCATAAGGGTTTACATAATCTGTGTGCAGTCAATCTACTTGATCTGCTCCTCTTAGCAAACCATTTCACATTTCATATCTTCTCTGTGCTATTGACAGAAAGTTTACCATGGTTAAACAATGTACCTGCTGAATCCAGGGGATCACAGTCTCTAGGAAGCCTTGCTGTTTGAGCATGTGTATAACACTGGATCAGCTGTAGAACTGTAGCAGGGTTTAGCTGATGGAGGACAGGGCCAGTGCAACTCATCATGCACATCAGTAAGAGCTCATCCCCACTACCAAGAATCTCCACGTATGCTCTATTCAAGTCACCTGACCTCACACATTCAGTTGCATGGCTCCAAAGCATCCAAAATGCCCCTCTTCCTGTCTTATTTCCTGTTGTGCTTCTGTAGTCACTCTTGTACTCTGTCTTCTCATTTTGATGTGAAATTGGATTATCTGGTGGGGGAGCACCTCGAATGGCAGGCCTCATTGTTGGAAGCTGGCCATACACTGCGTGCAGATGGACACTCACCCAGCTGCATGGGACCCAAGGCCCTGTCCCATGACCTCTGATTCACAGATTGTGCAGACTTCACATCCTCACAGCCTACCTTTCCAGCAAAGTCTGAGGCGAGCAAACTGACCTGCCATGTAGCTTGAGATATGGCATTTCCTGGCAATCCTGTTCTATGACCAGCTCCAACGTTAAAATCATCCCAAGCATTGGACATTGAGTCATCTGTCTTCCATGATGACTTGATGCTCCTCCCATTACAAGGAAGGGAGTCTGCAAATGATGTCCTTTCACCATTGACTTTTTGGATCTTGGTGCCTAGAAAATCAGCAGCAGCCAGGAATCTCCTCATAGAGTGACTGGTAGCACTTTCATGAGTGGGTGAGACACCAGTAGGCAATCTTTCTGATGTACTACTTGCACTGTGTGCAATGGCATCCACCACATGCTCAAGCCTCCAGACCCATCCTTCAAGGCCTTGCATGTTCTCATGTACACTCATCATGAATTTCTGGCCAACTCAGAAAAACAAATCAGGCCAGATAGTAATTGATGTATACACTACAAGAGCATTGCCTTCTACAGCATACTGTTCTAAGAACAAGTCAGTAAACCCTAAACCTTTGAGGAATACCCCCCTAAAGTTTGAGTTTTGAACATTAATTCCAAGAATGTCCTGCTTCAGAGAAGCCCAACATTCCAAAGCTCCTTATTCTAACTGAGCAGTCCAGTTCACCAGCATCCTTGAGGGACTGGGTCATTGACTCCAGATTGTCTGCTACTGCTCTAACCATGATCTATTATTTAGGTGTCTCATACCAGGATTTCCATGTTTAAGGAGGTCCAAATTCAACTGGAACAAGCAATATGGGAAGGAAATGGTGACCTGCAGCATTTCCATGATAATGCACTGTTGGTGCTCCATGTTCTGGAACTGGTGACAGACCATTGCCCAGTCTGAACCTGCACCAGCAGAAGCTGCAGCCTCATCATAGCTGCCAGAACTACTGTCAGGGCTGGTGGCAGGCAAACCAGCATCCCAAGATGTTTGCTCAGAATCTTGTGCTGACGCTGGAACATTCATCCGTGGGGCTCTATCCACCGGGCATTCTTGATTTGGCATTTTCTTCAGTTGTGAGCCATTCATGCCTGCATCCCCAGAACATGCATGTATTACAAACAAACAAATTTGACAGAAAACACAATGCAGCACATAACTCTTATCACCATCTACAGAGCTTTGACCCACTTGCAGACAATGTCAAAAAGAACAAGGCACCACTGTCTCTGGTTAAATTGAGGGAATATTTTTTCTGGATAATGAATACTTCACAAAGGTACTTGCAAGATAAATCTTTTCAGCCGATTCAATGGCTTGCCTACCAGACTTCATCTCAGTTTGGTCCTTGTAATTTGAATCCTTAGGAGTGACAAATCCACCAAACCCATTTGGGACTGGCTGTGAATCAGTTCCTGTAATTGGCTCCATTCCATTACTGAAATGCACCAGACTGTCTGTGCCCTCTGTGCTACCATTCTCCAGTGAAAGCCCTGTGGGTAAGAGTCCCCATGGAACAGCAACTTTGATTTGCCAATCACCTGAGGCCTTGGTTGCACCATTCTCCAGCTTGTGGAAGAAATCAGGGTTGGTTTTCTTGTCACTAAGAAGTGGTGTCTTTTTCAAACTAATGCTCACTTTCTCTGAAACAGACACGGATTAAACATTTGTTGTAGGAATTGATGCATTCACTGCTGCACCTGATGGTTTCATCAATGATGTCACCCTACCACCTCTGCTGGTGCGGGTTGATCCTTCCAGGTCCAAAGACCAAATTGGCGAGGCAAAAGTTGGGCTCTCCAGTTCATTTCCCCCTTCACAAATAAGATCCACCCAAAAGCACAAGCTTCAACACCTCTCATATGCACCCACTAAAATCAATTTTATCACATCAGATTTGCCATCTGATGGTTGTAACCAAGCAGTGGAGCAAGAGAGTTGTACCTTGGGCATCTCCTGTACAGATTAGGGCTGGGGAGTTGTCAACATCTGGTATTGTCTTCCAAAGTTGTAATGCTTCTGCAACACTATCTTGAACAGGCTTCACCTGAATTTTATCATGAGATCAACACTCTGCACCAATTTCAGAATAGTCCACAATGGGACACTTCCATCCACAGAATGTAAGATAACAAGATGGAGGCAGCAGCCTTGCAACATTATTGTCAACTTATAATCCATGTCAGAACTACCACTACAGAATAGATTTAGCTAAAAGATGGAAAAGGATGGTTTCAGAATACCTTGTCAAAGTGGCAGGTGACAAGGGCAGCTGTACAAGAAGCCTTGGGATTACTCAGGGCTGGGCCCAATGCTGTAGCCAGGCAGGCCAAAGTGTCAGCTGCAGCTTTCCGTGTCGTCCACTCTGTGCCATCAAGCTCCTCTTCAACACTCGAAATGAGGGTTGCAAGTAAGGAACCATTCACTACACTAGGCACCTGAATAGAAGACCCACTTGTCAGTAAAAATCAATCAGAGGGGTGCATCTAAGCAGGATGGTGTGCAAAGTGCAAAATCCTGTCAAAGACACATACCACAGAAACTTCTTCAACCAGTGTACAAAGATGACACATCCTGCTTCACATAGACATTATATCTTTCATAAGAATAGAGAAATCTCTGTTCTCACAATGAAGAAGAAACAGCAAGGCTAACACTTCCTCACGAAGCCACAGAAAGAACCAAACAAGGGGAGACAAAAAACAAAACAAAAAACAAAAAAACACACTAGCGGTATGAGCAAAAGTGCCAGTCTCACACCTGTTCAGGGACCATCAACAGTAGTATGTATGATAGTGACTT
>Ga0116231_10000530_pt1 | contig 67638 bp, 52 predicted proteins | sample S1TSphgellanicum_2_FD_89695 | JGI IMG/M metagenome (GOLD analysis project Ga0116231, IMG submission 89695) | Host-associated microbial communities from peat moss isolated from Minnesota, USA - S1T2_Fd - Sphagnum magellanicum MG | ecosystem: Host-associated > Plants > Peat moss > Unclassified... | reverse complement strand
TCAAGAAGACCAGAGCTAAATTTCCTTCTAAGAAACCTCTACATAAAGGAACTGGTGTCAAAAATCAGACTCTTACTTTCTCTGTAGTTAATTCTGCTTAACTTTAAACCGAACCGTATTGATTCCACCACTATCAACGGGGAGTCTATCTCCTTTAGCATCAGTTTCCATTCAATTAATATCCCTAGCGATTAGGAATATATAAAAAGGATAAGTAGGAGGTGTAAATGTACTTGGTTTCCATTCAATTAATATCCCTAGCGATTAGGAATGGAAAGGTGAATTTAATGATTCGTTATTACATAAATTAGTTTCCATTCAATTAATATCCCTAGCGATTAGGAATCTACAAAATTAATAATCAACCGACTGACCACCAAATGGAAGGTTTCCATTCAATTAATATCCCTAGCGATTAGGAATAAAGCTGATATCTGTAAAGTTAGACATAGTTTCCGTTCCTTTTGTTTCCATTCAATTAATATCCCTAGCGATTAGGAATCGGTGTGGATGCAGGTAGACGGGGTAAAGTATTGTCGATTTGTTTCCATTCAATTAATATCCCTAGCGATTAGGAATTTGACTTCCCAGAAAATTACACCTGTGTTGCGCCGTTTCCATTCAATTAATATCCCTAGCGATTAGGAATCAATCATTTTGGGCTACTTCATTTCAGTATTCAACAGTTTCCATTCAATTAATATCCCTAGCGATTAGGAATTTAAAGCTGGTTTCATGCAGCCACCTCACTTGTCGTTTCCATTCAATTAATATCCCTAGCGATTAGGAATCTAAGGTAAGCGGATCGGGATCATCTTGGATATCAGTTTCCATTCAATTAATATCCCTAGCGATTAGGAATTTAGAATTAGTCATGGTTTTTTTTCCTTGATTAAAATTGAGTTTCCATTCAATTAATATCCCTAGCGATTAGGAATATGATATCTGTCTTTAGAGTTCTGGGGGATTTGGGGGGTTTCCATTCAATTAATATCCCTAGCGATTAGGAATATAGTTTCACTAAGTTTTTGCAGGTCGGTAATCTTCTGGTTTCCATTCAATTAATATCCCTAGCGATTAGGAATAGTCCAACATCACGCCAGACGACATGGAAATGATCAAGTTTCCATTCAATTAATATCCCTAGCGATTAGGAATCTACCAGGGGGATGGGTATCAAGACTATAGAATTAAAGTCTACAAGTTTCCATTCAATTAATATCCCTAGCGATTAGGAATAACTTTAATGGAGATGGATTATCAGATACAGATTTATTTAAGTTTCCATTCAATTAATATCCCTAGCGATTAGGAATTTTACGCATACCTTGATAACCACAGAACCTATCATTAGTTTCCATTCAATTAATATCCCTAGCGATTAGGAATTACGTGAACTACACCCAAGACTCGTACTACTACTCAAAGTTTCCATTCAATTAATATCCCTAGCGATTAGGAATCTCATGATAAAAATACAAATATTTAGGAGATTTTAGTTTCCATTCAATTAATATCCCTAGCGATTAGGAATTAAAAATTTGAATAGTCTTATGCCATTGTTGAAAAGTTTCCATTCAATTAATATCCCTAGCGATTAGGAATCCTCTGGTACGGGTCAAAATTAGGTGATAATTACGTCAAAGTTTCCATTCAATTAATATCCCTAGCGATTAGGAATTCAAATTCCATCTCCAAGAAAAATACATTGGAAGACAGTTTCCATTCAATTAATATCCCTAGCGATTAGGAATCTGTATCGCCTCACCAATCGAGGAACTGGGACAGGTTTCCATTCAATTAATATCCCTAGCGATTAGGAATTCAACAATTGCCGTGAAAGTAAACGATGGTGTTAGGTTTCCATTCAATTAATATCCCTAGCGATTAGGAATCAAATATTCGAGTCGAATATATTTTTATTTTGACAAGTTTCCATTCAATTAATATCCCTAGCGATTAGGAATTTAGTCCAATAGTTGGGGCAAGATTGCGCGATCGCGGTTTCCATTCAATTAATATCCCTAGCGATTAGGAATAAGACCAAAGGGTAGACTATAATATTAACTTCTCTAGTGTTTCCATTCAATTAATATCCCTAGCGATTAGGAATTTCAACAGAAGTTCGATGAAATGGTGAACTTTGTTGGGAAGGTTTCCATTCAATTAATATCCCTAGCGATTAGGAATAGTCGCCTCCTTGGCTGCTGTACAAGCGACTGAAGCGTTTCCATTCAATTAATATCCCTAGCGATTAGGAATTGATGTTTTGATGGCTGCCATCCCAGCAGTATCCTTCGTTTCCATTCAATTAATATCCCTAGCGATTAGGAATACCTTATGGGGCTCCTTTCTTATTAAGTTCACTACAAGAGTTTCCATTCAATTAATATCCCTAGCGATTAGGAATATTATTTATTTGTATTGCCTAAGTTTTCTGTAGACAATGGTTTCCATTCAATTAATATCCCTAGCGATTAGGAATATACATAAGTTGTACTTGTCCACTATGTTACGTGAAGAAGTTTCCATTCAATTAATATCCCTAGCGATTAGGAATCGTAGGCGGATCTAGTTGGAATACGCCAAGTAAATTATGTTTCCATTCAATTAATATCCCTAGCGATTAGGAATCCCCTAATGTTGGCGAGACATTTATTGTCTCGGAATCAAAGTTTCCATTCAATTAATATCCCTAGCGATTAGGAATAGGGAATTGATAGGTTATACAGATTCACCCCTCCAAATGAGTTTCCATTCAATTAATATCCCTAGCGATTAGGAATTTCCCATGACCTATTCCAACCAGTCCGCTTCCTCCGCTTCGTTTCCATTCAATTAATATCCCTAGCGATTAGGAATGAGAGTCATTGTCTATTCCCATGCCCCTTCTCACGAGTTTCCATTCAATTAATATCCCTAGCGATTAGGAATTTTAACCTAATGCGAGGCAAAAAAGCCGCAAAACAAGCGGTTTCCATTCAATTAATATCCCTAGCGATTAGGAATTCTGCGAGGTTGCTACCAGCAAAGGTGAGTGTGTCAGAGGTGGGTATAGTTTCCATTCAATTAATATCCCTAGCGATTAGGAATTTTCAACGATGTACTCCGCCTTTAGTACATTACCCTCTGGTTTCCATTCAATTAATATCCCTAGCGATTAGGAATCATCCTGCACTAGACTCCATTCATCTCCCTGACAGAAGTTTCCATTCAATTAATATCCCTAGCGATTAGGAATTTAACTTTGAATCCTAAAACAGTAGACGCTCAGATTAGTTTCCATTCAATTAATATCCCTAGCGATTAGGAATACTCAAGTACCTAGAAGAATGGAAAAGCTGCCTATCATATGTTTCCATTCAATTAATATCCCTAGCGATTAGGAATTTCTTCAGTATTTCTTCCTCACTTCCACGTAAAGCAGGTAGAGTTAGGTTTCCATTCAATTAATATCCCTAGCGATTAGGAATGATAATAATTTATGAATTGTGATAGCTGCAACAAAGTAAGTTTCCATTCAATTAATATCCCTAGCGATTAGGAATACTTATGAAGGTTATGGGGTATCTGTACCAGCACACGTTTCCATTCAATTAATATCCCTAGCGATTAGGAATTAGTATTCAGTAGCTCCTGTCATCTTATATTTTATGTTTCCATTCAATTAATATCCCTAGCGATTAGGAATTAAAGTTCTCGATAAAGTTCGCAATCATAGCCGGAGTTTCCATTCAATTAATATCCCTAGCGATTAGGAATAACCCGCTCCACCTGCCCCTCCTAAAGCTGCCGCAGCAGGGTTTCCATTCAATTAATATCCCTAGCGATTAGGAATAACTCCACCACCTACCAATGCTCCAGTCCCCACTGAAGTTTCCATTCAATTAATATCCCTAGCGATTAGGAATATCTAGATGCCTATCTAAATAGCATCACTGCTGTTGAAGAGTTTCCATTCAATTAATATCCCTAGCGATTAGGAATCTGTAGAGAGAGCCTCCCAGGTGCCTGGTGCTTACGTGTTTCCATTCAATTAATATCCCTAGCGATTAGGAATTTGAATTACTTAGACCAAGCCGCAAACGACTTGATAGGGTTTCCATTCAATTAATATCCCTAGCGATTAGGAATGAAAAATTCGCTCGCCAGTACGGCGTCCCCTTCCGGTTTCCATTCAATTAATATCCCTAGCGATTAGGAATCTGCGATCGCGCGAAACCTAGAGTTATTGTATAGAGTTTCCATTCAATTAATATCCCTAGCGATTAGGAATTAGAGATAATATCGAGCGAACGTCTATATTCCTGAGTTGGTTTCCATTCAATTAATATCCCTAGCGATTAGGAATATTATTTTTATCCCCTGGTCAGCCTGAGATACCGTAATAATGTTTCCATTCAATTAATATCCCTAGCGATTAGGAATCAGGAGCCCGTTATGTTTGTATCACCTATTTCCTCTTCTTTGGTTTCCATTCAATTAATATCCCTAGCGATTAGGAATGTGGAGCTATTCAATAAGCTAAATTACACAGGTTAGGTTTCCATTCAATTAATATCCCTAGCGATTAGGAATCATAAGGTGAAGGTAGCTCTGTCTACTAACCAGACACCTGTTTCCATTCAATTAATATCCCTAGCGATTAGGAATTTCCTTCAGGTTGGGTAAGTCTTCTATGTTTACTTCACAAGGTTTCCATTCAATTAATATCCCTAGCGATTAGGAATGAAATGGTAAAAGGCAGGAATGATGAATAATATCAGTTTCCATTCAATTAATATCCCTAGCGATTAGGAATTATATTTTACATCTAACATTAGTAATTCCTTAATATTTAGTTTCCATTCAATTAATATCCCTAGCGATTAGGAATAGCTTCCGTTTTGCGTTTGCTTTGTTCGAGTAACCAGTTTCCATTCAATTAATATCCCTAGCGATTAGGAATTAACGCTGGTGGTACTGCGGTACTTAGTCGCGCTCGTGGTGGTTTCCATTCAATTAATATCCCTAGCGATTAGGAATTCAGGGAAGCGGCTAAACCACCTCTTTCTCCTGGAGTTTCCATTCAATTAATATCCCTAGCGATTAGGAATACTATTGGAAAGGGAAAACGACGGTAGAGTTCTATCCAAGTTTCCATTCAATTAATATCCCTAGCGATTAGGAATTAATTTGTTGGAATTGGCTGAATACTTTGCTATTAGGTTTCCATTCAATTAATATCCCTAGCGATTAGGAATTTTTAAATTTTCGGATTATGCCAGCACTAGAACCTGGTTTCCATTCAATTAATATCCCTAGCGATTAGGAATAATTACAGTAATTTCACATCCCATATGTGCCCATTGTTGTTTCCATTCAATTAATATCCCTAGCGATTAGGAATCCGTCTTCATCCACCATCACCCAAGGTTGGGTGAGGGAGTTTCCATTCAATTAATATCCCTAGCGATTAGGAATCAAAGAGTCAAATCAGCACATACTAGGTCTGGAAAAGTTTCCATTCAATTAATATCCCTAGCGATTAGGAATGATAAGGGAAACTGGGAGGATTGGATTAAATTTTTTCTAGTTTCCATTCAATTAATATCCCTAGCGATTAGGAATATTCATTAGGCAGAGGCTGCCATTTTTCAGAAGTTGTTTCCATTCAATTAATATCCCTAGCGATTAGGAATTCAACAAGATGCTCAATGGAAGGAGCAGATTTTGGAGCGAGTTTCCATTCAATTAATATCCCTAGCGATTAGGAATTTGAAGAAGAGCAGGATGTCTATGGCGCTCAAATGGAAGTTTCCATTCAATTAATATCCCTAGCGATTAGGAATAGCAAGACTTAGTTGACTTAGCCAATGAAGGGATGGAGTTTCCATTCAATTAATATCCCTAGCGATTAGGAATCAAACATAGCCGCCGGATCATCGTTAGTACCTTACTGTTTCCATTCAATTAATATCCCTAGCGATTAGGAATATCCAATAGCTCTTTGTTGAGCATTGGATTGATTTGCAAAAAGGGCATTAAAGGTTTCCATTCAATTAATATCCCTAGCGATTAGGAATGTTGGTATGTTGGCTCATGCCATAAAAGTGAATCAGGTTTCCATTCAATTAATATCCCTAGCGATTAGGAATATTGAATGGAAACTCCTTTCGAGTTTATGGCAATCTCTTGAATTTGCGGGTTTCCATTCAATTAATATCCCTAGCGATTAGGAATTTTTGCAGACGCAACAAGGAACTAAAACAACCAACAAGTTTCCATTCAATTAATATCCCTAGCGATTAGGAATCAAATTTCCAGCATCGCATCTAGCTTGGCGGTATTTCCCAGTTTCCATTCAATTAATATCCCTAGCGATTAGGAATACCATATTCAGCAAAAAGCGGCTATCAAGTATTGTGTTTCCATTCAATTAATATCCCTAGCGATTAGGAATTCCAAAGTACTAGTTCAACTAGGAGTACCCAGCTCCTTGTTTCCATTCAATTAATATCCCTAGCGATTAGGAATAAGCTAGGCCAGGCAATTAATAACTTAGATAACCATGTTTCCATTCAATTAATATCCCTAGCGATTAGGAATATGGAATCCAGCCCTCTAATCTGGAGACATAGGTTATGTTTCCATTCAATTAATATCCCTAGCGATTAGGAATTAGGGTATGGGAACCAAAGAGTCGCAAAGGAGGGCAGAGTTTCCATTCAATTAATATCCCTAGCGATTAGGAATTCTATAGTAGAAAGCTTTAGTGGTATCCCTGTTGTCGTTTCCATTCAATTAATATCCCTAGCGATTAGGAATTCCTCCTTCAGAGCCAAAGCGGAAGCGAACCCCACCCATAGTTTCCATTCAATTAATATCCCTAGCGATTAGGAATAAAGCGATCGGGACGGAAAGGGACGCCGTACTTGCTAGCGGTTTCCATTCAATTAATATCCCTAGCGATTAGGAATGTTATAACTATTGGCTATTCTTATTTACCTTCCGCTTTATCGTTTCCATTCAATTAATATCCCTAGCGATTAGGAATGGTTGTGATGTACGAAACTCAATATCTGGTAGAAACGTTTCCATTCAATTAATATCCCTAGCGATTAGGAATGAATAGCGTACATACCTGTCTGGTACGAAGCGTAGAAGTTTCCATTCAATTAATATCCCTAGCGATTAGGAATGAAAAATGGCAATTGCAACAGTTTTAGTAAACCTACTCTCCGAAGTTTCCATTCAATTAATATCCCTAGCGATTAGGAATACTTGATGGAGATTCATTTCAAAAGTACCCATCCTTAAGTTTCCATTCAATTAATATCCCTAGCGATTAGGAATACTGAACGAACTTCAACAACTCCTCTTTGGTACAATCTAGTTTCCATTCAATTAATATCCCTAGCGATTAGGAATACTGAAGATAGCAATAAGCTAGGACAGGAAATTAAGTTTCCATTCAATTAATATCCCTAGCGATTAGGAATTCTACAAAATCAATTTCGGTCGGTCATTCAGCTGTTTCCATTCAATTAATATCCCTAGCGATTAGGAATGTTGCCAGCACCAACCCAACAGCAGAAATCATTATCAAACAGTTTCCATTCAATTAATATCCCTAGCGATTAGGAATATGAGCGGCTGTTGCGTAGGCACTATGACTGGGTTGGGTTTCCATTCAATTAATATCCCTAGCGATTAGGAATTGACTGAGTTAGCTGGAAGGTCCAGTAATCACTGGGCTAAGAGAGTTTCCATTCAATTAATATCCCTAGCGATTAGGAATCAGGGATGTTTGAGGACTGGACGCAGACCATCAACGGTTTCCATTCAATTAATATCCCTAGCGATTAGGAATTTGATACTGCTGCTATATTAGCAATGATGCAATCTGGAGTTTCCATTCAATTAATATCCCTAGCGATTAGGAATGAGAATAAAGCAGCTAGCTGTGTTACTGTAGCAGAAACGTTTCCATTCAATTAATATCCCTAGCGATTAGGAATAACATTACAGTCTTGAAACCAGCCGCAGCATTGTTAGGTTTCCATTCAATTAATATCCCTAGCGATTAGGAATGGTTTGGAAATTGTAGTTTTCCAACTCAACATTGGAAAGTTTCCATTCAATTAATATCCCTAGCGATTAGGAATGGATGTCTACTAACTGTGGGGCTGAGCTCATGGCAGCAAGTTTCCATTCAATTAATATCCCTAGCGATTAGGAATTGTGAGCATGAACTTGAAGGAGCAAACTGCTAACCAGCAGATGTTTCCATTCAATTAATATCCCTAGCGATTAGGAATGCTTCGTTGATGCTGTAGCTAATGGTGACTCTGTTGCCGTTTCCATTCAATTAATATCCCTAGCGATTAGGAATGTATATAGACAGAGTTTATGGAAACTCTGCTCTTCTGTTTCCATTCAATTAATATCCCTAGCGATTAGGAATACCGATCCAATTATTACAGAAGGAATCGACCCTATAGGTTTCCATTCAATTAATATCCCTAGCGATTAGGAATTGTAGTGGTAGTCTGCATGGTTGGAACTATGTGTTAGAAATGTTTCCATTCAATTAATATCCCTAGCGATTAGGAATCTAAGAATTCCTGATGACGCAATTCTCAGAGTGAAAGTTTCCATTCAATTAATATCCCTAGCGATTAGGAATCTGCTGTACTTGCATCAGAAATCAATGATAACTGTGCGGTTTCCATTCAATTAATATCCCTAGCGATTAGGAATATAACGAAATGAAACTCAACGAAGAATTACGTCCAGCCAAGTTTCCATTCAATTAATATCCCTAGCGATTAGGAATAGCGATAACATCCTCGCCAAATTGTAAAGGTAAAGTTAGTTTCCATTCAATTAATATCCCTAGCGATTAGGAATAACGAAAATATAATTACGGCGAAAATCTATCTTTTGATGCGTTTCCATTCAATTAATATCCCTAGCGATTAGGAATACTTATGATGAGATGCTATCAAAAGATTATTTGCCGTTTCCATTCAATTAATATCCCTAGCGATTAGGAATCTGATACTTGGCTAGGAATGGTTGGGTATAATTCTAAAGCTTCTAGGTTTCCATTCAATTAATATCCCTAGCGATTAGGAATATAATAATGCGTGAATTGTACATTTCACTTGATAACATAAAGTTTCCATTCAATTAATATCCCTAGCGATTAGGAATAATAGAAATCACCAAACATAATGGTGAAAAACCCTACGGTTTCCATTCAATTAATATCCCTAGCGATTAGGAATAACATGGAAAGTGAGATGGGATACAGCACCATATGGTTTCCATTCAATTAATATCCCTAGCGATTAGGAATTTACACATTTCAACGTACCGCAACTGTAAATATAGTCAAGTTTCCATTCAATTAATATCCCTAGCGATTAGGAATAGTTACAAGCATTAAATAAATATATCAAGAAGAACCCTGTTTCCATTCAATTAATATCCCTAGCGATTAGGAATTTTAACATAATTTTTCTCCTTATTAACCTTATTAAAGTTTCCATTCAATTAATATCCCTAGCGATTAGGAATTACCCTAGACAAGTATGGTTATATCGTTTATATTATGAAGTTTCCATTCAATTAATATCCCTAGCGATTAGGAATACATTATTTATCAAGCCGGACTCGCATTATATGTATAAAGTTTCCATTCAATTAATATCCCTAGCGATTAGGAATTTCAACAAGTAAAAAGCCTGAAAAAATTTGCCCAATCGTTTCCATTCAATTAATATCCCTAGCGATTAGGAATAAAACCAAAAAGAAAAGAGGGGAAGATAAACCCTTGGGGGTTTCCATTCAATTAATATCCCTAGCGATTAGGAATAGCAATCTAGTCAACGGCATCAGACCTTGAGTTCAATGGTTTCCATTCAATTAATATCCCTAGCGATTAGGAATGTGATCCTCGTCCAGAGGATCAACAAGTAGTCCTAAGCGTTTCCATTCAATTAATATCCCTAGCGATTAGGAATAGGTTTCTTTTTATCCCGATCGCTTTACGTGGAAGAAAGTTTCCATTCAATTAATATCCCTAGCGATTAGGAATAAGTTAGCAAAATGTCAATCCGCGCTTGAAAATTCTTTTGTTTCCATTCAATTAATATCCCTAGCGATTAGGAATATCCTTTATTTTAAACCCTTATTCGGTAAGGAGTCTAGACCCAGTTTCCGAGCGTTAGCCAAAAATGTATTCAAACAGCCAGTAAACCAACCATCAAAAAGCGCATAACCTTTACCCAATAAGCAACCGAAGCTCACGACGTTAAAATCAATATCTCAGCCATTTAACCCAAACTTTGGTAGCAACTAAACAATTATCGAACTAGGGGGATTGATTATAGGAATACCCACACCCCAAGCTTCTACTTGAGAAAGAGTATGTCGAGACAAAGGATAAAACCTGACATTATCCTCTTCTAGCTTCAGCCTTTTCCTCAACATACGACGTAAATCCTGATATTTTTCCGTATTTAACTGACATTCAAACACAGAATATTGCACGCGCTGACCGTAACCTTCCAATAAATCAGCTACTTTCTTACGCCGTTTATTACATGGGATATCATAAGCGATCACATACAAAAACATAACATGATTTCAATCAATCCGATATGGTTGATAATGATGACTAGGATTATAAACGAATTGCTTAAATGCCTTTACTTGTTGACTTAATAAATCCCATTTTGGTTGCTTGATTCCCTGATCGGTTTGTATTTCCTCCGACATCCGCTGCAAAAACGCCCGTAAAAACTTTTTCCTTCCCACATCATTTAAATAGCAACCACCATCTTTAAACTCGAAATCAGCTTCAGCATTAAAAATCTTGCGATTAATTAACCACATTACCAAAGAATCTACTAAAGGAGCGCGAAATTCTTCAATCAAATCAGAAGCTAAAGCTGCATGACCATCATTTTCCTGATGCAAACAAGCATAGTAAGGATCAAGTCCTTGAATTTCAATTAACGCTAATAAGTGATTCCAAAGAACTTGATAACCAAAGCTTAACATAGCATTAACTGGGTTTCCTGGAGGACGACGACTACGACCGGAAAAAACAAAATCAGGATTTGTCAAACATTCGCTAAAAGCTGAAAAATATTGAGCTGCACCAGCACCTTCAAATCCCATTAACCTTTCCCAAGTATTAGCCATTACTGCTTGGTCAGCTAAATAATCTAAACTTTGTAAAACCCGTTCTAAAGTCTCTGATTCCTTTTTTTTTCTCTGTCTCCGCAGTAAAACCCTACTATTTTTTAATTTGCCTTTGATCATAGCTCTAGCAGTAATTAACTTTTCTGCAGGAGATAACTGTTGCTGATAACGTGATAATTGTCGATATCCCCTAGAAATTGGTAAAATTCTCCCATAGCAATAACCCATGCGTGATAAATAGGCAATAGGAATATCTCGCCATAAACAAGCACGAATCGCTTGTGTGGTTATTTGCGATTTCCCGAAAATGAGAATCTGGTCTAATAGAGGTAACTGCACTTGAGCATAAATGGTTTCCCCTTGTTTGACTAGTAAAGTCTCTTTTTGTAAACAAACATAGCAATTTTGCTCAGAAACGTAAAGAGTCTGCATAAAATTATGAATTATTAACGCCACCAACACTGCACATTAGATATCAATGGTGATATTAACTACCATAACCCCAGAACTACCCAAAAGCTAGAAAAAGGTTATAAACTAAATTATTATAACCATCTTTCCTAAAGCAATGTTGACAGCATTTGTAAGCGATCTTTACTAACAGACCAAATATTTTCTTTTGCTCCCCAATTAATTAACTCTAAATCTCTATCAATGTAATTATTTTTACAATGGCTAAAAAACCATCTCATCCATATACAGAACGTCTGGCTTTTGAACGTTTAATGCTGTTAATCGCCACCTTTTTAAAGTATCCAGGTATAGGTAGTCCTGATTTTCTAGAATCCAGTAGTAATGAAAATCATGATGCAATTATTTCTGTACAAGCATACTTAAAAAAATTAGCAGCAGAATTAAATATAGAATTACCAATAGGATACCCAACAATTTCTACATTACGGAAGGATTTAGAAACGTTGAGACGTTATAATATACTTGAGCGTCGAATGTATCGCTGGGGATATTATTTAGGTACTGGAGCACTATCTACTACGGAATTAAAAGTAGCATTCAATGCATTAGCGTCTCAAGCTAAATTTCAAGGTGATGCCCAAGTCAGACGCATTTATGAAGTACTCAGTAAAAGATTACGTGGATTAGATATGGAACTCAATGGTGAGTTCTTTTATCCTACTCGTCAATATCTCAACCGTGCTATTATTCATACAGATCCAGAAGAAATGGCAGTTAAGGGAGAAAATCGTGATACTTTATTTCATCAATTACCATTAGTAGAAAAAGCTATTAGTAAGGGAGAAGCTATTGAAGTTTCTCGTAGTAATGATCTCTATGGTTTTAATCGTACTGGACGTATACAGATTTTCCCTTTACAACTAATTTACTATGATATTGCTTGGTATTTACTGTATGAATATTGTGAGAATGAACATTTGGCAATAGGAAGGTTAAACCGTTTTAATAATCATTGTAAAATCCTGAAAATGCTACCACGACCATTAAAAGAACAAACGGAAAGTTTAGCCAAAGCATATAAATTACTAGAAAATGGCTGGGGTTTAAATTTAGGCGAACTAGAAGCACAAAAATCAGAATTATCAGGAACTCTCAAATTTATTAATATTAAAGTGTGTTTCTTTCATCCAGTCTCAGAATTTATTTTAGAAGGAGAACGCCGTCATATTCACCAAAAAATTACTCCTGGATTAATGAATAAAATTACTGGAAAATATACTTATATAGAATATGCTGTAGATTTACCACCTCGTTCTTTAAATGAGTTTAGTTGGTGGGTTTATCGTTACATGGACAAGGCAGAAGTATTATCTCCTCCTGAGTTGGTTGAACAGCATTACCAGGCTGCACAGGCTTTATTGTCCAACTATTTTCATGCAAATAAGTAAATCTCTTATTTTGAATTTAAAGTAGGGATTGGTTTGTTTATTGATTATTGTTAGACATATATAATATTATAATATATTTTATTTATGTTTAATTGGTATAGTGAAATTCCAATATTTTACAGCTTGTTTCATATTCATTGATAAAAGCTTGGGGTCTCCCAATTCCAAAATATCTTTAGGAGTGATTGCATTAATTCCCAGACATTTCATAATTTCTGTAGCAATTGCTCTTGCTAATGGTGGTGGAACCGAATTTCCAACCTGTCGCGCACCATGCCATTTTGTAGTATGAAAACGAAACCAATCAGGAAATCCGTGTAATCGTGCCATTTCCCTTACTGTAATACAGCGAGGCTTACTGTAATGAATAGGTCTTGGAGAAGTATGTGCTCCATGAGCAGCATCAGTTCCGGCTCTTAAAGTGTTGGATATGCCATTTTCTGCAAGCTTGAAGAAATGGGAAATATGTTCTTTCTTTCCCTGTTCTGTGACTTGGAATCTAGCCCGCGAGATGTCTGAATGATTAGTTCTTCTGCTAGAAGTCAAAACAGAAGGGTTCCAGTTTCTCCTATAGCCAAAATGCCAACTGCTATCATCTAAACATCTCATTTCTCGGCTATAGATACTTGGCTCATTCCATTTTTCCGTTTCTACACAATCACTATATAATAACTCGTCAAATTCTTCTGCTTCTGGTAAATCTTTAAGAGCATCCCAACAAGATGGAGTTAGAGGCAATGTAGGATCTAATAACGTTGCAAAACGTGGTTGGCTAGATGATTTGGGGTAATCAGGCAACACAAAGCCTTGCTTTGCGCCAATTAGAAATAGTCTCTCTCTCCTTTGTGGTACACCATAATAAGCAGCGTTAAGTACTTTCCAAGGTAAATGGATTTGATAGCCATTATTACTAAAAGCTTTAATTAATTCATGTAAAAATAATTTATGTTTCCCAGATGTCAAACCTTTGACATTTTCAAACACAAAATAAGAAGGCTCCAACTCTAGAACTATTCTTACAAAATCCTTCACTAAAAAATTTCTAGGGTCATCTAATACTCTACGACCTATATAGGAGTAGCCCTGACAGGGTGCTCCAGAAACTATAGTATCGATGTTTCGATTACCAATTCCAGTTATTTCTCGAATTTCTTTTCCCGATAACTCTGTTATTGAACAGGGTAATACTACACAATAAGGAAAATTAAACTTATGAACAGCTGCATGGACTGGATCGATTTCAATAGCGGCTCTCACATCAAAACCAGCTTGTTCAAACCCTAAACTTAGTCCTCCTGCACCAGCAAATAAATCTACTTCTATAGGTCTTTCTCGCTTATGTTTCATTGTTTTGCCATTTGACTTAAAATATTATCAGGGATATATTTGATTTTTTTAGTGTGACTTGTTTTAGTTTTAGCTATCGCTCGCTCAGTAAACATTTCTATAAAACAAGTATTTCCCCATCTCAGCCGTTAATAAAATATTCAAAATCCCAATATTTGCCTAGATTTTTCTAGGACTTCTTTAGGACGAAATGGCTTAGTCAAATAGAGGTCAGCACCAACATCAATACCTTTTTGCTTATCAAATTCCTGTCCTTTAGCTGTCAATATAATAATGTAGATATTAGCTATTTGTAACTCGCGTTTAACAATGTGACAGACTTCTAGCCCATTCATTTTTGGCATCATTATATCCAGAAAAACCAAGTTCGGTTTTTCGGTTTTAATAATTTCCAGAGCATCTTGTCCATTTCTAGCCGTTAGTAATTCCACCCCTTCGTCTTCTAATACTTCTAGGGCTTGTTCCAGTAAAATCACTATATTGGGTTCATCGTCAACAATCAGAATTTTTTCGGTCATAAAAAATTAGCAATCCGACATTATAATAAATAATACATTCTCCAAATCTTTCTCAAACCGTAGCGTTCTGACTAAATCAGCAGATTCCTGGGAAAAAAGAGCATCAATAATAATCATGTCGGGTTTGTTTAATCTAGCTTTATTAATGCATTCTTGGGGATCTGAGGCTTCAATTACACTATATCCTTGAGTTTGGAGTATATCTGATATGGTTTTCAAAGTTGAGGCATTTTGATCGACAACTAATACCTTCTTACTAGAAGCACCTTGGGAAAGTAGCAAGCCAATTTCCTGGAGGAGTTTTTCTGTGTTTATCGGTTTGGTAAAATATCGGTCAATACCAGTATGATAACCTCGTTGCTTGTTTTCAGTAATTGAGAGCATGATAATCGGAATATTCGCAGTATGCGGATCATTTCTCAAGACAGCTGCTACATCAAAGCCGTTGATCTGAGGCATCATTACATCTAGGAGAATCAGATCGGGTGAAGCTGTTTTGATTTGATTAATTGCATCCACGCCATCTTTCGCCTCTCTAACATTGTAACCCTCACTTTCTAGCTGTTGTCGCAGTAATTCGCGAATATTAATATCATCATCTACTACCAAAATGGTTTTTTGGCTTTCGTTGAGTAGTCTGTTTGTCGTAATTACATGTTCTTTCAGCTGTTTGACTAGGACATCTAAATTCAGATTAGCAGTTTCTTTGCGATCTCTGCTATAAATCGGCAGCAAAAATGAGAATGTACTGCCTTTCGATGGTGTACTTTCCACCCAGATTTTCCCGCCGTGATGTTCGACAATCTGTTTACAGATGGGTAGTCCTAAACCTGTACCTTTGGGTTTGTCGGTGAGAGTATCACCCACCTGGCGAAATTTCTCGAATACTTTAGGCTGGTCTTCAAGCGCAATACCAATGCCTGTATCAGTGATACTGATGCATATATTATGTCCTTCTCGTTTAATCCGACATGTCACAGAACCAGATTCGGTAAACTTAATCGCATTGGAAATCAAATTAATCAGTACTTGTAACAGACGGTTGCGATCGCCCAAAATTTCCGGTAGGTTGGGATCAATCTCGCAAAATAGCTGTAGACCATTAATTTCGAATAAAGGCGCTGTGGAAGCAGTTGCTACATGCAAGAGTTCAGCCGGGTCAAGGGGTTGCATGTGCCATTCCACCTTCCCCGCTTCCATTTTGGCAATATCTAAGACATCATTAATCAAAGATGTCAGTCTCTCTGCTTCCGACACAATGATATGAATATTATCAGCTACGCGCTTAATAGTTTTTTGTAGCTTCCGGTCTTCAGGGTTAAGTTGAGGAAATACATCAGTTTCTAGCTTTTCTTTAATGATAGATGCGAACCCCAACACAGAAGTCAATGGTGTCCTTAATTCGTGGGAAACTGTGGAGATAAAGTCAGTTTTCATTTGGTCGATCTCTTTCTCCACTGTCATATCTCGAATCAGAATTACCGAGCCTAACCAACTCAAATCATCCTCAGCAGTTTGTTTGCAAATGCTGGTTGCCAAACCTTGACCGACTCGTCCAGCAGCCAGAGGAATTTCCGCAGTAAATATCTCTTGCGCTTGATTTTGGCTCTGCTTGACCAATTTATCAATTTCAGCTTGGCCAATTTCAGCACAGCTTTTTCCTTTTAGATTAACATTGCCAAGCCGAAACATTCTTAAAAGTGCGGGGTTAAAGCGGGTAATTTGTCCTACTCTGTCGGTTACCAGTAACCCATCTGCTAGATGGTCAATAATCGTAGTTAGGTCAGCCAATGTTGCTTGCAGTTCTTTGTCTGACTCTTTCCTTCTTAAGCGGGATAGCGCCAGTACCCAGGAACCAAAGCCAATCAACCCAATTAGTGCTATATAAAACAGCAATAGTCGATTAAAAGAACTCCGCGATCGCCTGTTTAATACAGCAGAGGGAATATAAGTTACTATCTTCCATCGGTAAGACTGGGTATCTATTTTCCCGTGGCTATATTCATTGATATGAGCAGCTCCCGTACTCGATTTAGCTTGCTTGATCGCCAAAAGCGGATACAGCGTTTTGAAAGTGAATAACCCATCAGCTGTTTGTAATTGGCCAGACTCCTGCGGAGAAATTTGTTGCCAAACATCGGGGAAAACGTGACCAAAGGTTTTGTCTTTGCGGTTTTCGTACATAAAACCCCATTCGTCTTCTGGCTTTGGTCCTTTAAGCCAATAACCATCAGTATTCAGCAGCCATGTTTCACCAAAAGTTGTAGAGTTTTTTCTGTCCAAATTGTCAAGGATTTTTTTTCCTAGATAGTTGAGCACAATAACAGCGCGTTTTTTCCCATGAGCGTCAAATACAGGCGCAGTAAACCGGATAGTAGGCGTGATGGGTTGTATCAATTTGCCATGTGTAAAAGCTAAGTCTAGAGGGGAAATAAATACTTCACCTGATTTTAAGGAGAGGGTATCCTGAAGCCAATAACGTTTGATTCTTATTTGCAGTTTTTTATCAGGGATAATACTAGTTTGACCCTTGTTAAATTTGATTTTGACCAATTCTGTACCAGTTGTATCCAATAATCGTACCTCAAAGTAGAGTTGTTTATACTCAACTAGATAAAAATACTCTTTGGCGATCGCCTGTCTCAACTCCCTCGCTTTATTTTCGTCCACAGGTTGATTAAACAGAGCTTGTAGTTCGTTTTCGTGACATAGAAACATCAAGTCAGATTTGATCGAGAGGAGGTCACTAGCAGCCGTTTTAACTTGCAGGTCAACGTTACGGATTTCATTAATGGCGATCGCTTCTTTTTCCGCTTTAGTCTCTGCTTGATGAATGATTAACAGCACAGCTCCCACTAGGACAGTTAAAGGTAAGAAAGTGCTGAGGAATTGCTTGAGGATTGCTTTATGACCAATTTTCAGGAATTGACGCTGGCTGAGCATAATATTATGGGGCTGGTATGACGTTTTGTGGTAACGTTGGTGAAAAATAGTCCCGCCGAATCGAGAATTGAGAATCTTCTTATTGGTCGATTTGCTTGGCGTTAGGAGAAGAAAACCAAGATAACAAGGTAACGTACAGCTTTAAAGAAATAGGGTTATGTTGGAATATGCGGTAAAGATGGGCAGATGAGGCATTATCAGCATCTGGAATTTGTGGAGAAAGTCGTCGAATTAATTTAATATGACGCAGTAGTAATTCCTGAGATTGCAATACGGGAATTGTAGAAGGAATGAAGCCATCTGGATCTGTAGCAGAATTCGTCCCATCAGTGACCGTCACCGAGCCATTTTTGGCGTTAGAGTTGAAGTGGCTCTGCTCAGTGTGGGTTTCCACTGCATAATTAATGGGAATCTGAATCCAAAATTCCGTCCCTTTACCCAATTGAGAGCGACACTTCAGTATTCCTCGATGCCTTTCTACAACGATTTCATGGCTAATTGCCATACCCAATCCAGTCCCTTTGCCAATTTCTTTCGTAGTGAAGAAGGGGTCATAAATGCGTTGGATTATCTCATCTTTCATCCCAGGTCCGTTGTCAGCAATCCGAATCACTACCCAATCATTGTCCAGAATTTGCGTGCGAATAGTGATTTGCAGAACTTCCTTTCCCCCAACCTCCTCCCTAATTCCCAATTCTTCCAACGCATCAATAGCGTTGGATAAAATGTTCATAAACACCTGATTCAACTGTCCAGGGTAACATTCTACTAGAGGAAGTTCTCCATACTCCTTGACGACTTCAATTGTCGGACGGCGAACACCTGCTTTGAGTCGATGGCGGAGAATCATCAGTGTCCCATTGATACCATCATGGATATTGATTGCTTTGATTTGGGTTTCATCATGGCGGGAGAAATTCTTCAGGGATTGGACAATTTCCACAATCCGATCGCTTCCCAACTTCATCGAATCCAAAAGCTTGGGTAAGTCCGCCATCATAAATTCTAAATCAATATTGTCTAGCTGCGATTGTAAAGCTTGTGGCGGGAGAGGTAAGGTTTTTTGATACTCTTGCAGCAAGTCTAATAAATCTTGAGTATAATCGGCAATGTACTTTAAATTTCCGCAAATAAAGTTAACTGGGTTATTGATTTCGTGCGCCACCCCAGCGATTAACTGTCCCAAACTGGACATTTTCTCGCTTTGAATAATTTGAGTTTGTGCTAGTTGTAGCTCTGATAGAGCCTGTTTAAGTTTATTTGTCTGTGCTTGAGCTTGGGTGGTAGCTTGATTACTTTGCTCATAAAGTAGAGCTTTTTCAATCGCGATCGCCGTTTGAGAGGCAAATATACGCATGAGTTTGAGATGTTCAGCCTTGTAAGCTTCTGGAATGGAAGTCCCGACAGCGATCGCTCCCAATACCCGTTCTTCAACTCTCAACGGTACACAAATCAGAGCATTAACGCTTTTCTCTCCCCAGAACCGAGGATCGGCTTGGACATCATTGATCAACTCTGCTCGACCAGATTTTATAATCTGGAGAATCACTTCCTGATTGAGTTGTGGTTGTCGGTTGTCCATAAAAACGCCAAATTCAGCCATAATTTCCCAGTTACCTGTATCTGGGAAACTAAGCAGAATCACTCCTACAGAAGATTCAATTAATTGACTTATCTCCTGAAGTACTAGTTGAGCAATGTGCTGCTTATCCAAACTCGCTGTCAGTTGAGTAGAGATATCTTCAAACAAATCAATTTCTTGGTATCTCTCCAGCAATTCTTTAGCTAGTCCACGCTTTTCAGCTTCCTGTTTTGCCAAACAAGAGAGCAAATCCGCCACTATCCCTGCTGACTCTTCACCAACTACCCAACCAATAATTTCGCCTGACTCCTGGACTGGATATCTCTTTGGGGAATCTATTCGACCGATACTCAAGAGTTTTGTCCCATCTAAAAGCTCAACATCAACCCCTATCTTGAGTCGGAGAACTAAATCCTCAAGCAGAGAAAGTAGATCTTTTTTGTGGAGAATCTTTTTTAGATTAAATACAGACATGTATTACTCTCTGAATTAGGGTGTAGTATGGGATGTATATAAAATTACAACTTTATTAAAACGAGTAACAAGATGCTGTTAATTTCTTTAACTAGATTATTTGATTATTATTTTTCCTCCCTACACCCTACACCCTACACCCTTCCTCATATCTGTTGGGAACAGCAAATTTACTGGTTTGTATTTTCCCTATTAGCATGTCACCATTAAAGGACGGGAATCACCGCGCCGACAACACCCACCAACATCACAGTGATTAGTACCAATAAGTAATTAACATCGGATTTACATCATCCATTGGGATAATGTTACACCTAATTTACTGGCAATTCCGGCAATCCAATTTTCATCTTGTTGGGTATAACTTCTGGGAGCATTAGCACCTAAAATGAGCACACCTCCATCACCCATAGGTTGACAGATAACTCCTTGCGTATTTTCTGGTAAATAGTCAAATTCAACTTTACCTGGATATACCGCCAAAGCTACTAAGTAAATGGGCTGCTGTGTTGCCAATACTCGGTTGAGGATTGCTCCAGGTACGACTGCTGTTTGAGATGCTAAAATCCCTCGCCGCAATAAAACTTTACCTTGGTAGTAAACTACCAGCGATCGCGTCACGGTATTGGTCAATAATATGTGAGAAGCCCAAGCTAGTTCTGTTTTGACGGTTTCTGGTAAATCAGCCGCCAAAACAAAGCCTTCTTCCCCAATTAACACCACAGTTTCTGGCGATCGCGGTTGTACTTGCTGCCAAATTAAACCGGTCAAAATCAACACTGCGCTCAGAATAACTCCTAAGGCGTCTCCCCGCGCCTGAGATGGGGTGATTTCTGGGGTGATTAAGCGATTAATTAGCAGGAGGATGGCACCCAATCCACCGACAATTAAAGGAAGACGCCGCAGAATAGCATTGTTTTTGGGCGAAATCGCCATTTGAGAGGACAAAATTTACTCTTCTCCAGGTTCAATTATCCGCTGAAACAGGTACCCAGTCCCTCTGGCTGTGAGAATTAATTCTGGATTGCTGGGGTCATCTTCTAATTTAGCCCGCAGACGGGAGATATGTACATCTACCACACGGGTATCTACATGCCTTTCTGGTGTATATCCCCAAACTTCTTGCAAAATTTCGGAACGGGAGAAAGCTTCGCCAGAACGACTGACCAATAATTCTAGCAAGCTAAATTCCATCCCAGTCAATCGAATCCGTTCATCACCTTTATAAACTTGGCGTTTATTCGTATCGATCTTGATACTTGCAACATGAATTACCCCAGAACTGGGAATTCCAGAAGCTCCTGTTTTGTCTATCCGCCTTAATACAGAACGAATCCGAGCTTCTAGCTCTTTGGGCGAGAACGGCTTGACTACATAATCATCAGCCCCCAGTTCCAATCCAGTAATGCGGTCAGCCACATCTCCTAAAGCTGTTAGCATGATAATAGGAACGTCGGACTCCTTGCGCAATTCTTGACATACACCATACCCATCTAGCTTAGGCATCATCACATCTAAAACCACTAAATCTGGTTCTGATTTGCGAAAAGTTTCTAACGCTTCTTCTCCATCACCAGCCGTTACCACATCGTAGCCAATCATGGAAAGGCGCGTTTCCAAAATCCGGCGAATACTGGCTTCGTCGTCTACCACCAGGATTTTTTCTTTATGACTTTCCAAGTTTCCCTGTGCTCCTGAACTAAATTTTTTGGATGATTAATTTTTAATACCATAATATTAAGATATCATTCCTCAACAGATTTTAAAAAAGCTGTAACTATTACTGAAACCGGATTCTAATTTATTTCATCGATTAAACAAAAATTAAGAATTTAGTCAATATGATTTAAACTATGGCCAAACTAAAAGTTGCGTTCATTTGTCAAGAGTGTAAAACAGAATATGCCCAATGGTTCGGTAAATGTTCTAATTGTGATACTTATGATTCTCTAGTAGAACAGACTTTTGTGCCATCCCCTATAGAAATGCTGGGTCGAGGTGGTGTGGGAAATTGGCAGAGTCCTCCCAGGAATGGCAAATCTAGCAGTAAACAATCTAAACCCAGAGCGGCTCTAACATTTGACCAAATTAGTGACCACCAAATTAATCGCTGGGAATCGGGTTACGAAGAATTAGACAGGGTATTAGGTGGGGGGATTGTTCCTGGTTCGATGGTGCTGATTGGTGGGGACCCAGGAATTGGTAAATCTACTTTATTACTCCAAGTATCCCATCAATTAGCCCAGAAATATCGCATTCTTTATGTGACTGGCGAAGAATCTGCGCAACAGGTGAAGTTACGCGCTGCGCGTTTGGGAATGTCCCAACCTTTAAATGTAGTTGATACAGATGGTCAGCCGCATGAGAATATACCTGAAATAATTCCAGAAGTCGTACATACACATCTGTACATTCTCCCAGAAACTGATTTAGAAGAAATATTGCGGGAAATAGACTCTCTTAAACCTAATCTAACAGTGATTGATAGTATCCAAACGGTGTTTATTCCCGGATTGACATCTTCTCCTGGTTCGGTGGCTCAGGTACGGGAGTGTACAGCAGCTTTGATGAAGGTGGCTAAACATGAAGATGTGACTATGTTGATTGTGGGTCATGTAACTAAAGAAGGGGCGATCGCAGGTCCCAAGGTGTTGGAGCATTTGGTGGATACAGTTTTATATTTTGAGGGCGACCGATTTGCTTCCCATCGCTTGTTAAGAACTGTGAAAAACCGATTTGGCGCGACTCATGAAATTGGCATTTTTGAAATGGTATCTCATGGGTTACGGGAAGTTCCTAATCCCTCAGAATTATTTTTGGGTAATCGGGATGACCCAGCTCCTGGTACGGCGATCGTTGTTGCTTGTGAAGGAACTCGTCCGATTGTTGTTGAGTTACAAGCTTTAGTTAGTCCTAGTAGTTATCCTTCTCCCCGTCGCGCTGGTACTGGTGTTGATTATAATCGTTTAGTACAGATTTTGGCGGTACTAGAGAAACGTGTGGGTATACCCATGTCGAAGTTAGATACTTATGTCGCTTCAGCTGGTGGGTTGAGTGTGGAAGAGCCAGCGGTTGATTTGGGAGTGGCGATCGCTATTGTCGCTAGTTTCCGCGATCGCATTGTGGACCCCAGCACTGTGTTAATCGGAGAAGTGGGCTTAGGTGGACAAGTGCGGTCGGTTTCTCAGATGGAACTGCGCTTGAAGGAAGCCGCCAAATTGGGGTTCAAACGAGCGATCATCCCCAAAGGGCAAAAATTCCCTGACATGAATATTGAGATTATACCAGTATCTAAAGTAATAGATGCCATCATCGCTGCTCTTCCTAACCAATCGCTACAAGAGAGCGACTTAGAGACAATGGAGGATGAATAATAGATAACTATAGGACTCCTATTTGATTTTTGAAAAAAATACGTGTTAACTGTTAGTAAAGACTAATACTGAGGTTTGTTCAGAAATCAAGTATGATTTCTATAGGACTAATACTTGATTTTTGAACTTCCGATTAAGCGACGAGGTTAGGAGATAAAAACATATAGGTATTGTCAATATTCTACCGAAATGTTAATTTAAGGTTAAAAAGTAACCCCAAAAATCAGCCGAAAAAAATTACATATTTTAAGACTATGGCGGAAACTGGTAGAATCAGAGTCGCTAAAGATAAAGCAGACTTAGTCAAAGCTTTAGCATCCTCCGATAGCGGAATGGGAGTTTTTCAAACATTTGCTGATGTGGTTTTATTTGCTGCTGCTGTAGGTGCAAAATACAAAAAACGAGTTCCTTTGACTGAGATTTCCCGCAAAGAACCTTCACCCATCAGGTTAGAATATTTCACTTCTATGGGGAATGATTTATTGATTCAATTACTGGCGGTTGTGGAAACAGACGATATCAAAATTTTGTCCCATTATGAAGAAACTGCGGAAATCCAACGTAATCATATTTTTGAAGAATACGCTAATGGTGGATTGGAAATCCTCCAAAGTGAGTTACGGGGAGCAGTTGATAGTTTGTACTTAGACCGAATTTTGTTATTTCTCGGTCATGAAAGGACTAATGAGCATCAGGGAGATGAGGAATTTGATCTGAGTAGATTTCTGTCTTAGTACCTTTTTAGGGGAGCTATCCGTTCAGCATCGTCTCTAAAATCTTGTTAAATAGCTCCCCTGTATAAAGGAATCTGTAATTTGGATTATGGTAATGTGGAATATGATAGTTTAGAGTACTCAGTAGGAAAATAACAAAGTTTGTTATTTTCTGTTATTTATAGTAAAATTATTAGCATAAGCCTGTTTATATATTGCAGATGAACGTTTCTCTAACCACTGAATTAGAAAAATGGGTACAATCTAAAGTTGAAAAGCGTATTTCCGTGTTAAGCGTTAACGTTTCAGTCGCAACAGGTCACCGCTTTGGCATTGAGGAAAGAGAATCCACTGCTTCAAACAGTCCGTTAAACCATTTCACAGCGTTATCAGGAGATGCTTCTGCAATATAGTCATAACAAGCTTTTGCGTCTTCTATCGCAGATGAAAGAATTTTAACCTGGTATACCAAGTTCACCTCTCAACTTTTCCAAGGCTTCTTTAGCATCGAAATCAAGACCATCTTCAGCGAATTGCTTCATGCGTTGCGAGATAGTTATCACGGATTGCTGAATTTCTAAAGCATTAAGTAATTCCTGATACGAAGCTGCATCTTGGATAACAATCGCTGCTTTACCATTAACGGTTAAAACAATTGGTTTACGGCTCTCCTGTAGTTGCGCGATAAATTCTCTTGTATTTTGTTGGAAGTCTGAAAGAGGATAGATGTTGCTTGTATCCAGCATTGTAACTACCTCATCACTAAACATTTATTGCATTCCATGATATCTCATTAATATCAGAAAGTCTCACTTTACCAATTTCAACCCTCATCCTAAATCCTCGCAGGCGGAGCATCTCCGGCTCCCCTTCTCCCTCAGGGAGAAGGGGAGCCGGAGATGAGGGCGACTTACAAGACTGGTGGAAGTCCGACCTCTTTAGGCTGAACTAAAACACCTGTAAAACTAATCGTCTTATTTTCCACAGTCCGCGCCTTAGCTACAGCCGATCGCAACTCAGCCAATTCCAAATGATCTTCAATTCCACCTAACAGATAAATCAGCAACTTCGCCGCTAAATCCCTCCCTCCAACTTGTACGCGTTTTTTACTTGGGTCATACAAAACCCCATACCATAAAGATTGGGGAAAATTCATCCCACTAAACCCACCTTGCTGATCGAACTTCCGCAGCTTCTGAAAAATATCTCCCAGCGCCATTCCCTTTTTAAATACCAAAATCCCCAAAGCTTGTGCTAGAGCAATTTGAGCTACTGGACGAAATAGCATATTCCCTTCCCCTCCATCCTTTTCAAAACTGAACCGGCGCAAAGTAGGCGTTTCTTCATGTTCCAAAACTTTATAGCTAGGTAAATTTGACAAATAATCAAAAAGATGTTTAAATTCCTCTATCCCCAGGATTAACTCATCATTTTTCGGTCGCATAGGGACTAGACCTTTTGACTCAGGTTGCCAATTGGGAAATCGCCCTCCTAAAAATCGCTCGGACATATCTTGTAAAGCTTGTAGCGTCGTCAGAACAGGAGAGTTAGCAGCTACAGAAGCACTATTCCAATTGACTCTCGGTTTACGATTTGGATATCTTGCGAACAGTGGATGTGTAATAGCAATTTTTCGTGCCACAATTGAGAAACCATTGTCCTCATTCAACAATGCTAGTTGACCTTTAGTTAAAGGTGTAGCCATTAAGTTGACATGAACAAAAATTGACCTGACTCTTTGTTTCGCTTGTGTATAAGTCTCCCCAGTGTCAACAGCACAAATAAACTCAATCCCGATTTTTTCTTTGAGTAGACTAGCTAAGTTAACTGGCTCTGCTTGGTGAATTTTGGTTAGGTCATAGGCGGTAATAAAGTTGTCATCAGCAGTTTTGTCTTTTTTATAGCGCCGGAGTTTACCAGATTTGACTAGTTCCATCAATCCTTGGACTCCCATTAATCTATGTTGACCATCTAAGGCGTAAATTGTGACGGTTTCTTCCGCAATATTCAACAATCCGATTTTGCCATCTTTATCTAAAGGAGTAAATTCAGTTGTCGATTTTGTGGCGCGTCCTTCACTGTCCCACTCCGCAGCTTTGAAGTTGTCTACCCAAGGTTGATTGATTACTACTAAGACTGGGGGAAATTTATGATTTTTCCTGGATGCTAAATATTGGACTAAGGTGGCTTGACGCGACCAGTCAAGCGATCGCTGTTGGATCTGGTCAATAGTTTCACAGTCAATTTCCACATTTCCAGTGAGGGGATTGTATTTCTTTTGCAATAAAGGGAGGCTGTTAGCAAAATGAACTCGATTAGCAAACCATTCCAGAGAAACAGAACCTACATAAGCTTGGGTTCCACCCATCTCGGTCTTATGTACCAGAATTTGGGCTTTTTTAGCTAAAAACTTGTCTAGCAAACGAGTTAATACTTGTTTCTCTTTATTTTCCCGTCCTGGATATTCTTGAGCAATAGCAGAAATTGAGTTAGAGGCGCTTTCTTTCATGTTTATATTTCACAAATTCGATGTTGAGATAATTCAATTTGGAATCGAGCAATGACTACAGCACAACATCATAAAAATCAAAATCAACAAAGACGCAATATAACAGATTTATTAGATGATATCCAGACTCTGACCAGGGAAATTCAAGAACTATATCACAGCGATGAAATTCCTTGGGTGATTGGTTATTCGGGAGGAAAGGATAGTACTGCTACTTTACAACTTGTCTGGAATGCGATCGCCCAACTTCCTCCAGAAAAAAGAACCAAAACCATCCATGTAATCACCACAGATACATTAGTAGAAAATCCCATTGTTACAGCTTGGGTCAAAAGTTCTCTCCAGCAAATGAAGTTGTCAACAGTATCCCAAGGATTACCCTTTGTTCCCCATTTATTACAGCCCGATTTGAAAGAAACATATTGGGTGGGTTTGATTGGTAAAGGTTATCCCGCGCCAAAAGGAAAATTTCGCTGGTGTACAGAACGGTTGAAAATTAATCCCTCAAATCGCTTTATCCGGGATGTAATTCGCTCCAATGGTGAGGCGATCGTTGTTCTCGGAACTCGCAAAGCTGAAAGTACAAAACGTGCTCATAGAATGAAAAAATTAGAAGCTATGCGGGTGAGGGAACACCTCAGTCCAAATATGAATCTCCCCAACTCTTTGGTTTATAGTCCTATCGAAGATTGGCAAAATGATGAAGTCTGGATTTATTTAATGCAATGGGAAAATCCTTGGAATTATAGTAATAAAGATTTATTAGCTATATATAGAGGCGCTTCTGCTGATAATGAATGTCCCCTAGTCGTTGATACTTCTACTCCCAGTTGTGGAAGTTCTCGCTTTGGTTGTTGGGTCTGTACCTTGGTGAGTCAGGATAAATCATTGAAAGCCATGATCCAAAATGACGAAGAAAAAGAATGGATGCAACCTTTATTGGATTTTCGCAAAGAATTAGATGTAGAAGAAAATCGTCAACGGAGAGATTTCCGTCGCCGGACAGGTGAAGTCCAATTGTATGAGCGTAATCTAGAAGGTGAAGTATCCATCGAGCCGATTCCTGGACCTTATGTCAAAGCAGCTAGGGAAGATTGGCTGAGAAAGTTACTCACTATGGAAAAACAAATCCGTCAAACCGCTCCAGTTCATATGCGGGATATTACTCTGATTACTCCCGAAGAACTCAGCGAAATTCGCCGGATTTGGCTGGAAGAAAGACATGAATTTGATGATAGTTTACCTCGGATTTATCAAGAAGTGACTGGTAAAGAATTCCGCGACCCCCGCCCTGGTGCAGACTATAGCCTTTTAGGTAGCGATGAATGGGCTGTATTAGAAGAAATTTGTGCAGATGATTACATGAAATTGGAACTGATGGCAAAACTTTTAGATACTGAACGTCAATATCGCAAAAAAGCTCGTCGTGTGGGTATTTATGAAGCTCTGGAAAAATGTTTTGATACTAGTTCTCGCTCTCCAGAGGAAGCGATTAAAAATGCTCACCTCAAACGGGACTTACGAGAAGCTGTTAATCAAGGTGATGTGACTAAACTGAAGGAGAAAGTCAAGCAGTTGACTTTGGGAGATGTGTTAGATGAAGAACCCAATCAAGATGGAAAAAAAAGAGGTTGGGGAAGTTGGAAGTTTCAAAATAAAACTCCTTAGTCTTGACCCTACACCCTATACCCTACACCCTACACCCTAGTAGTATGATTTTCCTAGAGCTGACTCTACAAAACTTTGGTCCTTATTTTGGTAGACAAGTGATTAATCTCAGTCCGAGAGTTGATAGCGACGATGGAGGAGAAAATATACAGCCAATTATTCTTTTAGGTGGAATGAATGGAGGAGGGAAAACTACCCTCATGGATGCTATTCGTCTCGCACTTTATGGACATCGTGCTCAATGTTCGACTCGTGGTAGTCTGAGTTATAGTGAGTTTTTAACTCAATGCGTTAATAGCCAAGCTGACCCGGTGGAAAAAACACGAGTTGAATTGGTTTTTGAACATATCGAAGCAGATAAACCCGTTAAATATCGGATTGTCCGCAGTTGGGAAAAAAATCCTAAAGATGGTAAGGATACATTGGGGATTTTAGGGGATGATGATACTTGGCCGGTGGATTCCTTAGTTAATATCTGGGATGAATATATCGAAAACATTCTTCCTTTGGGTATTTCTAATCTCTTTCTCTTTGATGGTGAACAGGTGAAAGAATTAGCAGAACAAGAAACTCCTCCACCGATTTTAGTTGAGGCGATTAGTGGACTTTTGGGTTTGGAGTTAGCAGACCGATTAGCTCTGGATTTGGATGTTTTGGTCAACCGTAAACGTAGGGAAGTCGCGGGAAATGATGATTTGATCAATTTAGATGAAATTTCTCTCAGATTAAATCAGCAACAAGCTGAATACCAAGCTGTACAAGCTGAGTTGGAACTTATTCAAGATCACATGGTGGAATTAGAAGATAAGCAGAAGGAGGCTTTACATAAATTTATTACTGCTGGGGGAAAAATCGCTGCCCAGCGGAGTCAACTAGAACAACAAAAACAGGACAAAATCACTGCGATCGCTCAAATACGTGAATACCTGTCAGAATTAGCAGCTGATGTCTTACCTCTGGCTTTAATTACTCCTTTGTTGACGCAAGTACAAATCCAAGGAGCGCAAGAGTTGAAGTCCTCACAAACTGAATTGGCTCTCTCTTTGGTTCAATCCCATGACCAACGTTTGATTGCTTGGCTCAATCAACTAGCTATTCCCCCGTTAGAAGTTGCTAAAATTCATGATTTTCTCCACCAAGATAGAGATAATTTATCTGCGGTTGATCCTTCAATATCATCTTCTTGGTTATTGGCTGATGTCGAGACTTTGGATCAACTGGATAATCTCATTTATCATGTACAGAATGCTCAAATTACAGCAAAACAAAACTTGAATAATTTAAAAATTCAAGAAGAGGAATTTATTACTTTATCAAGACAAATCGAAAGCGCAGCAGCACCAGAAGAATATACTCAGCTGATTGAAAATCTCGAAGATGCGCAAAACCAAGTTGCTAAAATTAAGGTGAGTCGGGAGACAAAAAAGCGTTATTTAAATGAATTAGATATGGCGATCGCTCAATCGAAAAAAGAATTGAGTGAGTATACTATGGAAAATATCAAATACCAAAATAACGCCCATATTATTACAGCGACTATGAAAGCCCAAGAAATATTAAAGATTTTTCGGGAACGCTTAACCCTACGGAAACTGAATAAATTAGAGGAAGAGGTCAAAAACTGTTTCCTCTATCTGTTACATAAGTTCGATTTAGTCCATCGCATCGCTTTTGACCATGACACTTTTAGTTTATCGTTATATGACATGACTGGTCAACTGGTTCCCAAACATCGACTTTCCGCTGGGGAAAAACAACTTCTGGCGATCGCTTTCCTCTGGGGATTAGCCAAAGTCTCTGGAAAACGTTTACCAATTGCGATTGATACTCCTCTGGGTAGACTCGATTCCTCCCACCGTCAAAATCTCGTAGAACGCTACTTTCCCTCAGTTAGCCATCAAGTCATTCTCCTCTCCACAGATACAGAAATAGGCAAACAAGAAGTTTTCACTTTGCGCGAAAATTTGGCGATCGCCCGTGAATATTTGCTCCACTACGATTCAGCTACCCGGCGCACTCACATCCATCCCGGATATTTCTGGTAAATTTCCCCTACAACTAAATTATGGAACCACCTATTGAGCGAATTATCCTCTCCCAACTCGCTTCATCCCAACTCGCTAAACTGAAACGCTATACCAAAATTAACCAATGTCATTTGCTTTGTCGTTGGGGATTTTGTCTTTCTCTAGCAGAAACCAGCCCACCTTCTCCTCTACCGATCTTACAAACTAGCAATTTGGAACTCACTTGGTATGAGTTTGGCGGTAAATTTGCCGATATTTTTCTCCTAGCTCTTAAGCAACGTTGCTACAATGATAATTTAAGCACTGATAAAGAAAACCTTGCTAGACAGTTTTATTTACATTTACATCGTGGTATTGGATACTTGGCTGGAGACCCTAACATGAAAAAAATTGAAGATTTAATTACCTTGGCGACAAAGGATGTAGGGTGTAGGGTGTAGGGTGTGGGGAGGAAAAGATTTAGAACAAACAGTGGAAACAAATCGATCGCTACTACAAATTTTTGGCAGTTCCAAAATGGCTGCTCTATTATTTCTGGGATTTTCTTCCGGTTTACCCCTATATTTAACGAGTAAAACACCTTTACAAGCTTGGTTAACGCAAGCAGGTGTGAGTACCAGTACTATCGGCGCTTTTAGTTTAGTCGCACTACCTTACTCGTTAAAATTCTTGTGGTCCCCCTTACTGGATCGATACATTCCCCCTTTTTTAGGGCGTCGTCGTGGTTGGTTGGTCATCACTCAAGTGGGATTAATTTTAGCGATCGCCGCTATGGCTTTACAAAAACCAGCTACAGGATTACGAGAGCTAGCGATTACTGCGGGAATTGTCGCTTTTTTCAGTGCTAGTCAAGATATTTTGATCGATGCTTATCGGACTGATGTGTTGACAGTCCCAGAAAGGGGTCCAGGCGCATCCATTTATATTTTAGGTTATCGTATTGCTATCCTGATAACTAGCTCTTTAGCACTGTATTTAGCAGATAGAATGCCTTGGCCAATGGTTTATTTGATTATGTCTTCATTGATGCTATTAGGTCTAGTTAGTTCTGTCTTAGCGCCAGAGCCAATAACTAGCGATCGCCCACCACAAACCTTGCGAGACGCTTTCCAGCTTCCTGTACTGGATTTTTTTGGGCGCAATGGGTTGGGACAAGGAATCTTGATCTTACTGTTTATTATCATTTATAAACTGGGAGATTCTTTACTCAGAAATGTCGCCACACCGTTTTTACTGGATAAGGGACTGCATTTTACGCAAAGTGACTTATCTTTTCCCAATGGACTAGGGTTTTTTGCCGCAATTCTTGGTACATTAGCAGGGGGAGTGATGATGACGAAAATAGGCATTAATCGCTCTTTGTGGATATTTGCGGTCATGCAAGCTTTAGGCAATTTAACTTACTTTGCCCTAGCTGTGTTTGGTAAAAACTTTCCCTTGATGTTATCAGCAATTAATATTGAAAGTTTCTGCGCAGGACTAGAATCAGCTGCTTTTGTAGCCTTCTTGATGAGCCTTTGCAATACCCGCTTTTCTGCAACTCAGTATGCTTTACTTACTAGTCTCCAGGGTTTTAGCCGAGACATTCTCACAGCACCCGCAGGCGTCTTAGCAGAAATGACTGGCTGGACTGGTTTTTTCTTGATTACGGCGATCGCAGCTCTACCTGGATTACTATTACTGCCATTATTTGCTCCTTGGAACCCTAAACCAGTAGCATTATTAACAAGACCGGGACTTGATGATTGAAAGAAGAGATTTAGGCAAGGTTTAGGATGTATGGGGAATAAAGTAGTTGTTTTTGTCGGGACATTCGTTCTTTCATTAACTGGTATATTACTCGGTTATGTTCTCTCGCAAATAGTTCTGGGTTTTCTGGGAATTAATCTCCTGACAACTCTGGGAACAATTAGCTTAGTTTTGATATTTGGTACTCTGTATTACGTGTTGTTTTGGCAATTGCGCCGAAATCCACTCCAGCCAGTTCATCAGGTTATACCAAGTACGCCACATGATGAGCAGATTACTCAGGACTATGTGAAAAATAGATTAATCGCTAAGTTGTCTGGTGATGTTTCTGCTGCTGAAAGGTTAATTCAGCTAGCCAAACAAAATTATCCTGGTATGCCAGAAGATTGGTATTGTGAGCGAGTTTTAGATGAGTTGAATCGGGAGAATCCCTAATTTACTGTTGACAAATTATGCATGATTTGGATACCTATCGGATTTTTCTCGGCTCAACTTTAGACCGAGCACTGTTAGTCAAGTTTATGTTCAAGACTTACAGTGAATTATTTCCATCTGAGAATTTATCTCATTTAGCAACTACGGTCGAGCAATATTTCTCTGGGGATACACTTTTATGGTGGGTAGAGCCAAGTAGAGAAACTCCTGTAACTCCTGTAGCTTGTCTTTGGGTAGGTAATGCTATAGACCAAGTTGCTGGTAACCGTTATCCTCATATTTTTCTCTTGTATGTGGAACCGACTCATCGGCGACGGGGAATAGCTAAATTACTCATGCGCTCTTTGGAAAATTTGGCGGTCCAACGGGGCGATCGCCAAATTGGTCTCCAAGTGTTTGGCTCCAATACAGCCGCCTTGAATCTATATCAGCATTTGGGTTTTCAAACCCAATCTCTGGGAATGGTGAAAATGTTGACACCAGGAGTCAGCAGTTAAAGTTCTTTTGGGAAATTGTTGGGGATGTCCAACCAAAAAAGTGTAGAATTATTTTACCGATTGTATTCGCTTAAAGTCTTATGTTTGGCATAGGGGTTTATCTAGTTGACCCCTGATTAGGGGTGGAAATGGAATCATTAATGTACGACGAAGACGAATTGAACCTGCTTGACCATGAGGTGGAGCTAGAAAGCCCTTTAGACCAAATGGAACCTCTATCTGCTGGGTCAGAAGTGGTGAAGCCAGATCCAGAGGTAATGCTCTTACTCTTAGACAATCCTCATCCTCAACAACGGATGCTCGCAGCCCGTTCTTTTTGTGATATTGAGGATAAACGTGCTATCCCTCGACTTATCAGTTTATTGATGGATGATTGTCCTTTAGTTCGTGTCAGTGCGGCTTATGGAATTGGACGTAACCCCAGTCAAGATGCAGTTGTTCCATTAATTAACCAACTGGAACGGGATTGGAATGGTTATGTGCGCAAGGGGTTAGTTTGGGCTTTGGGTAACTGTCGCGATCGCCGTTGTTTAAAACCCTTAATTGGCTCCTTGAGAACAGATATTCCCGCAGTGCGATTATGGGCGGCGAGCGCTTTAGCCCAAATGGCTGACCTGGGCTACGAGACAGCTTTGGGCGCAATTCCACCACTGATTGAAGCCATGATGAATGATATAGTCGCCGCTGTGAGGAGTAACTGCGCTTGGACAATTGGTAGATTGTGTCGGGAATTGCCTTCCAATGTAGTTTATGCTACTGCAATTGACGCTCTAATCCAAGCTTTCGCCGAAGACCCAGATTTAGGAGTCAGGGAAGACGCCAAAGCATCTCTACTAGGAGTAGGCGACCCTAGAGGCTTACAATTGATTGAAACTCTAGAACAAGAAGGCTGGTTTTAGTTTTAATAAACCCTACACCCTACACCCTACACCCTACACCCTCTCTCTATTACACCCTCTCCAGCGGACGTTCTGTATCATCCTCCCCCAAATATTCACCGTTTTGAATTTCCAGAATTATCAGCGGAATAAATCCCGGATTTTCTACTTTATGTAAGGTCGCTGATGGTACATAAGTTGACTGATTGGGATTGAGGAGGATTTCTTCTGAGCCGCAAGTTACTTTAGCTACTCCAGAAACTACCACCCAATGCTCATTCCGATGATAGTGGATTTGGGGTTTGATGCTATGTCTGGGCTTAATTTCCAAACGACTGATTCTATAGTTGTCTCCTTCCTCGATCACTTCTACACTACCCCAATAGCGATCGCCTCCGTGGGGAGAAGTTTTTTCGATCTTGGATTGTAACTCATTCTCAATGGAATTCATAATTTTATCCCTACTTCAAATATACAGATATTGATTATTGAGTAAAAACTGTTCAAATTCTAGCATTGGTAAAGCTGGACTGAATATAAAACCTTGAATCGCATCACATTTATGTTCCTTGAGAAAGGATAATTCACTTACTGTTTCTACACCTTCAGCTACTATGCTTAAATTCAGGTCACGACCCATATTAATCAAGGCCTTGATAATCGCTGCTTTATGATAATCATTAGCCACATCTTGGACAAAAGAGTGGTCAATTTTCAAAGTATCAATAGGAAAATATTTCAAATAATTTAAGGAAGAATATCCTGCGCCAAAATCATCAACTGCAATTTTTACACCTAAAGATTTTAATGAGCTCATAGTTGTAATTGCACTATCAACATCTTGCATAATCATACTTTCGGTGAGTTCAATTTCTAGAGAATGAGGAACTAAATTATTGGATTCTATTAAATTGACTACTTGAGAAATCAAATCTGGCTGATTAAACTCAATTGCTGATAAATTCATGGAAATTGTTAAGGTGTCAATTCCTTGATGACGCCAAACTTTGATTTGTTGACAAATATTCTTTAATACCCATTTACCAATAGGGATAATTAATCCAGTCGATTCTGCTACTGGAATAAATTCTGTAGGAGAAACCAGCCCTAATTCTGGACTTCGCCAACGTAAAAGACCTTCAGCTGCAAATGTTCTCTTATGAGAGATATTCACAATTGGTTGATAATAAATATCGAATTGGGGAAAATCTTCTGTTTGAATTAATTTGCGTAAGTTTGTCTCTAGTAAATGTTTTCTGGGATTACTTATCTGTAAATTAGACTGAGTTAATAAATGTTTCCTAAGAACCGCGTGTTTTTCCAACTTATTGATGATAGCATTTAATAATTCAGTCCGAGTAAATGGCTTAGTTAAATAGTCATCTGCTCCCATATCCATACCTTGACGAAAATCGGATTTAGCCGATTTAGCCGATAGAAAAATGAAGGGAATAGTAGCAGTTAAAGGCTCTTGACGTAATCCTGACAATACACCATAACCATCAATTTCTGGCATCATTATATCACACAAAATCAAGTCAGGAATTTCTGAGATAGCCAAACTTAATCCTATTTTTCCGTTAGCTGCGGTAATAGTTTCAAAATTTTCGGCTTCTAGTAAATCTAAAAGATTTTCCCGAACTGCTTCTTCATCTTCAATTACTAAAATTTTGGTCATGACTTATATCATCTTCATGCTTTTATTAAAAGTATTTATCCCAGTATTAAGTCAAAATTGACTGGCTGACTCCTGACTCCTGACTCCCCCTAAAATTATCCTGCGCTCACCGTAGCGCAAAAGCCTTTCTATCGTTATTAGGTGATTTTCCCAAACTTTCACCTGATGCGGGTTTTCTTTGGCTTCCGCTAACATCCAAGTATTAAATTTAGATTGAAATCGCCGTAAAACATCTCTAGCTAAGACTAAATTACTCCGAGAAGGTGTTGCTGCTACCTGAGCCAAAACATTTTGTAGCTCTTGTGCTTGGTGATTAAATTCCGCAAACTTAGTTTCTGTCATCTGCAATTGTCCATTTTCTTGTACAAGTTGCCAAGATTTTTGCAAAGTTATAAACCTGTTGACAGCAGTATCAAAAGGCTGACGTTGAGGAATAGGTTGGTTATTGGAGTTGAAATTGGATTTTTGGTAATTACCCTGAGTATGGCTCAAAAGCTGATCTAGCTGGGGATTAAAATTTGCTACTGCGAACAGGGAATAACCAATTGCTGGAGAATCTCGCACCAGTTGTAACTGGTCAAATGCTCCTAATTCCGGCAATGAAAGTAAGCGAATACCCGGTACTAATAAAGTAGAACCTAACTGGGTAGAATTAATCCATGGTTGTGCTAATCGCCCAAATCGGTGCGTATCTAGTGCATAAGTCATGGGGATGATCAAGTCTATATCTCCATTCCTAGCCCAAAATTCCCAATGTTGTTGAATTTTTTCAATCCGTTCAGCTTCGGGTAGGGGAAACACAGCAACTGATAAAATTAAGTCCTTGCGCTTCTCTTTTAACATCTTTGATACTTCGGTAACAAAGCTATCAACTTGATAGGTGCGGAATGCTGTCCACTTTCGCCATAAATCATGCTGGTCAACGGTGATTTCTAGAGGATCTACACCAAATTGGAGTTGAAATTGCTCTCTCGCAGCTTTACCATAACCATAAACCCTACCTAACGCCGGATCTTGAAAGGGATAACGAATATAATCTAGTTGTAACCCATCTACCTGATAACGAGTCACTATTTCCGCAAATAAATTTAACAAATACTGCCTTAATTCGGGATTAGATGGGTCAAAAAATGCTTTAGTCTGTCCGACTGGAATCATGTTACCAGCATTATCATAGTTAGCCCATTCGGGATGAGCCTCAATCACAGGTCCAGGATAATTAGGCGCAAGATTGAGGATCTTGTTATGGCGCTGATTTGCTGCAGCAAATGTCCAAACCCAAGCATGTAACTCCATACCTCGCTCATGCGCTAATTTCACAGCCGATTCTAATGGGTCCCAATTTTTAATCAAAGGGTTTTGCTGGGGTGCTACCTGACTCGGATAAATTGGGTAACTAGCGTTAAGAGTTTCAAAAAATATCGTGTTAATTCCCGCTGCAGCTAGACGGTCAAAAATTTGGGCTAGATTTGACTCATTTCCAGCTTTAACAATTGTTCCCCGGTCTAACCAGACTGAGCGGATTTCTGTGGGCGCTAACCGCTCATTTATGGGAAATTGCTGCCATAAATCGGCTTTGGCTTTTAACCATTGTTGTCGTAATAAGGCGTAGTTTTTTCTCTGCCATAATAAGGGTATATTTTTCGCGACTTCTTTAGCTCTGGCCAATGTTTGTCTGACGTTGGATACTTCGGTATTGACTGTAGCAGCTACTAATTTAGCTCTATCAGCCAATCTATCGGCTTTTGGGGTGTTGTTGGTGTCACTATCGCCAGCAAAGACCGCTGCTGTTAAATAAGCGCTTTCTACTCGACCAATCAGATCTACCAATTCTTGTTGGAGGGCGATCGCATCTTTATTACTGATTGGTTCATGAGAATTAGGCTGGACATCCAACCGCACTGTTTCTTCCAGTTGATCAATTGGTTCCCGCAAATCAGTGGGAGTAATTTTGGTTAGAGGTTGAGTTTTACTTTTGGGGTGTAGTTTTACCAATGGTGAAGCGGGATTTTTTCGTTCTAGCGGTTTGGCTTGTTTGCACATGGCTTTTAACAACCAAGGAGCATTTAAATCTACACATGGTACAGGTTTTTCTGTTGCGGCTTGACTGGGTAATATTCGCCAGCTAAAAAGTAGGAAAATTTCTAAGAAAATTTGTAGAAATATAATCAGCCATCTCGTACTTTGATAATCCAATTTACTTTTATTCAATAGACCAAAATGATAACGCACGAAATACTCCTTATTTTTAGCAGGTTTTTGTTAGTAATCATGGATGAAGACACTTATCAATCAATTCTGTAACTCCTGCTACTGGTAGGATTTTTGTATTCAGTTGACGAGCTACATCTTCAATGTCCATATCATCCAAAAAGAGTGATTCACCATGTTTTAACATCACGGTAGGTAAGAGAATTCCCTGTCCCAGGTCTTGACCCATCAAGTTTAAAAGTAAATCATGACCAGTTAGTAACCCAGTAACACTAATACTTTGTCCCCAGTAATCACTAGATAATGCTTGCATATTTACTTCTAGACCTTCAACAGCATTTAAATGCTGGAGTAGAGGTTGAAATGCTCTTTCGACAGCATTTCCCACTACCCAAGTTAATTTCCTGTAGGGATAGACTTTTGATGGTAACATCTGGGCGGCGGTTTTGCTAAACTCCTGGATAAATAGCCGGATTGAACCTACTCCATTATCAATTTGGGGATATTCCTCGTACTCACTGGCGTTAGGTAACTCCTCCCCTGCGATCAAGTACCATTCATCTGCTAACCAAGCTATACGAGAACCATATTTTTGGTAGAATTTATCCCCCAACGAACTGACCTGTAAAATTACTTCACTAGCTTTTTCTCTATTTACAGGTATCAGTTCATCTCTCTCTGGACGAAATTTAGTCAATCCTACAGGTACTACTGCTACTGATGCTACTGCAGGTACTTTACCTGTATGGAAAGACGCTAAATCTTGTAATGTTTGTTCGAGATGTTGACCATCGTTGATTCCCGGACAAACGACTACTTGGGCGTGAATTTGTAATCTCCGTTCCTGAAACCATTTGATTTGGGACAAAATCTCCCCCGCACGCGGGTTTTTGAGCATTTTTTCCCTAACTGCTGGATTTGTGGCGTGGACAGAAACATATATTGGCGATAATCGCATTTGCTCTATTCTTTGCCATTCTTTCGCTGTTAAATTGGTCAGTGTCAGATAAGAACCATAGAGAAAGCTTAAACGATAATCGTCATCTTTTAAATATAATGTAGAACGTTTACCTGGAGGTTGTTGGTCAATAAAGCAAAATGGACAATGGTTATTACATTGAATTAAGCCATCAAATAAAGCAGTGGTAAACTCTAAGCCCAAATCTTGGTCATACTCTTTTTCAATTTCTACGCTCTGGGTGTTACCATCCTTATCCAAAATTTCTATTTCCAGAACTTCATCAGCGCAAAGAAACTGATAGTCGATCAAATCGCGGGGGTGTGTACCATTAATAGCCACGATCTCATCCCCCACTTCAAAGCCTACTTCTGCTGCGATGGAATCTGGAAGGATTTGACTAATTTTGGCGGGATGAATAGTGGACATGGAATTTAGGGTGTAGGGTGTAGGGTGTAGGGTGTAGGGTTAATAAGAAGTTTTAGTATGGCAAAATTTTTAAGTAAATATGTCCTCAGTCAGATATTAAACTATCAAATACTCACTTTAATCATCATAATCTTCTCCTCTCTCCCGGCTACCCCTGCTATCCCTCCTGCTGCTATAGAAGCACTTAATCACGGTTTAGCAGCAATTGGACAGGGAAAAGTGGTGGAGGCGATCGCTGCTTTTCGTCAAGCTATCAAGTTAGACCATAATTTAGCAGCAGCCCATTATAATTTGGGTCTAGCTCTAAGACAAGTAGGACAGCTTCAACCCGCAGCAGATGCTTTTTACCAGGCCAGTTTGGCGGACCCGCAATTTTCTCTAGCTTTTGCTAATTTAGGAGTAGCTCTATTAGAAGGACATAACTTTAAGTTAGCTAATGATTATTTACAACGCGCTTTAGAATTAGACCCAAAACTGGGTTTCGCTCACTATGATGTCGGGTTGATTAGGGAACAACAAGGGGATTGGACAGGAGCATCTGCTGCTTTTCAACAAGCGATGATATATAGTCCAAATGCTCCAGAACCAGCATATCATTTGGGCATAGTTTACCTCCAACAGGGTAAAATCAGTCAAGCCGATTCAGCATTTCACCAAGCAATTAAGCTGAATCCCCGATATGCGGAAGCCTATTATAACTTGGGGACAATTGCATTTCATCAGGGTAAATGGGAATCAGCCTTGGCTGCTTTTAGAAAAGCTACTACGGTGAATCCTGATTATGCTCATGCTTATTATGGAGCAGGAATGGTTTTTCTGCGATCGCACAAATATCCTGAAGCTGCTAAAGTTTTGCAGTACGCGAGAAACTTATATCAAGCGCAGGGTGATTCGTTCTGGTTGAAGCAGGCGCAGAAATTATTGGATGCGATTCCTGAGAAGTAGGGTGTAGGGGAAAAATACAAAAATTCAGAATACTACTTAAGATAGATTGTTGGTTGAAGTAAGAGGTACATATAATTTCTACATCCACCTAATTGGGAATAGTAAATCGCTTCAATCCCAATTTACCTCTATGATATGACCGTGGCTATTTTTCCGAATCAGAATTATTTTTCTGGTGTTCTACTCTTTCTCTTCACTATTAGTGGTTGTCAACAACTCCAGTTTGCAGAAGAACGGTTAACACCACTACCACAAGACCCGTTAATCCAAGTTTATTTTAACCATAACCCAGCAGCAGAATACAAAGAATTCTACCGCCAAAAAACTCGCTTGGGAGATGATTTAGAACAAAAAATTATCGACACAATCGAGCAAGCTAAACAAACTGTAGATGTAGCAGTTCAAGAGTTACGGTTACCTAGAATCGCCCAAGCTTTGGTGGAAAAACAAAAAGCTGGAGTTAAAGTCAGACTGATTTTGGAAAATAACTACTCTCGCTCTTGGAGTAGTTTAACTACATCTGAAGTCGGGAATCTCAATCAACGAGATAGTGAACGATATGGGGAATTTCAAAAATTTGTCAATACCAACCAGGAGGAAGTTGACCAAAAGCAGAAAATTAATCAACCGGACGCTTTGGAAATTATTAAAAATGCTCACGTTCCTTGGTTAGATAATATCGTTCAAGGCTCGAAGTCCAGCCATTTAATGCATCATAAGTTTGTCATTGTGGATAATCAAAATTTGGTGGTTACTTCTGCTAATTTTACCTTCCGAGATACGACAGGTGAAGTTAGCGACCCCAATAGTCTAGGTAATGCGAATAATTTATTGTTGATTCACAGTCCCGAATTAGCAAAGTTATTTACAGAGGAATTTGATTTGATGTGGGGAAATGGACCATTGGATAAATCACAGAGTAAATTTGGTATAGAAAAACCCCTGCGATCGCCCCAAACAATCACGATCGGCAATAGTAAAGTGACAGTACATTTTTCCCCCACTCCCCCAAACCAACCTTGGAGTAATAGCAGTAATGGGTTGATTGGGGAAACTTTAAGTAAAGCCACGAAATCTATCGATATGGCGTTGTTTGTATTTTCCGAACCCCATTTGGCGGATATTCTCGCCCAGCGTCATCAAGAAAATGTCCAAATTCGCGGTTTGATTGACCAGCAATTTGCTTATCGTTCCTACAGTGATGCTTTGGATATGATGGGATTATCTCGCAGCGATAATTGTGGACATCAGTTACAGAATCATACTTGGTCAAATCCACTAAATACTGTCGGTGTTCCGATCTTACCCAAAGGAGATTTATTGCATCATAAATTTGCTGTAATTGACCAGAATATTGTCATTACAGGTTCTCATAATTGGTCTGTCGCAGCCAATCACAGCAATGATGAAACCTTGATGGTGATTGAAAACCCCATCATTGCTGCTCATTATCAACGTGAATTTAATCGGCTTTACAATAAAATTAGATTAGGCGTCCCAGGAAAATATAAAACTAAACTTACCGCTTCATTCCATTCACACAGTAAATGTAGTTACTAGCCCTTCGGTCAAGTTTTTCTTGCTGTTCCCCGTTCCCTGTTACCTGTTCCCTCTTAAATCAGTAACCGATATTTATCTTGAGCTAACTTGTAAAGAGGACGCCAGACTAATCGATTGGTTGTCACGACCAATAAAGACATGACCACAGTAGCAGCTAAGAGTAAGGAAAAATTCGATTGGGCTGTAGCTTGAGAAATTGTCGCTCCTAACCCAGGTGTACTCATGACTTTCCCTTGAAATGTCACATATTCACTCACAATACTCGCATTCCACGCACCACCAACCGCTGTGATGATTCCTGTAATTAGGTAAGGGAAGATAGCTGGTAAAATCAAAATCCGCCAACGGTCGATCAGCGAGAGTTTATAAACCCAAGCTGCTTCCATTAGGTCTGAGGGAATCGATTGCGCTCCAGCAATTACATTAAAGAGAATGTACCACATTGTTCCTAACATCATCAGGGCGATCGCTCCGATTTGTAATCCCCCAGCAATATGAGTCAACCCCAACAACAACACTGGAAATAACGCTGTAGCTGGTACAGAAGCAGCTATTTGGACTAATGGTTGGAGTATCTGAGCTAATCTGGGATTACGTCCAATCGATACTCCTACTGGTACTGTCCATAAAAGAGATAAGAAAAGAGCCGTAATTACTCTGAGGGCGGTAATTGCTGCGCTTTTTACCACATGTAACCAATCAGTCCAACTTAAGAATTTTAATAATAATGCGGCTTCCCAAGTTCCCCAGAGAACTATTACCGTAAAACCACAGACAAATATCCAATTGATTAATTTGGGGAAATCTAAATTTTTTTCTGGAGTCACTGGGAGGGAGCGCAACGGAAACATCCTAATTACCCCATCATCTAGAGCCGTTTTTAATGGACCAAAGACTCTCTGGCTGATAGCTTGGATTGTAGGCGATCGCCGTAATACATCTAATAGCCATGATTGGGGGATATTCTGTGATTCTACCATTTCCACTTTAAACCTTTCCGCCCAAGCAATAAGTGGTCGCCAGATGAAGAAATCAATCATCACAATCACAGCTATTAAAGTCACTAAACCGGCCCATATAGCTTTTTGGTCCCCTTTATTCGCCGCAGCTGCTAAATAAGAACCTAACCCCGGTAAGCGAAAATCTTGATTTCCTAACGTAAATGACTCAATTACCATCAGGAAAAACCAACCACCTGCGACTGACATCACACTATTCCATACCAATCCAATCACACCCGAAGGAAACTCCAAAGTCCAAAATCTTTGCCAAAGATTTAGTCGATATACCTGAGCTGCTTCCATTAACTCATGGGGAATACTCATTAGAGATTGGTAGAAACTAAAGGTCATATTCCAAGTCATCCCGGTAAAAATCAACAAAATCGAAGATAGCTCCACTCCAATGCGTTGACCTGGAAACATCGCAATCAGTGCTAATGTTACTCCTGGTAAAAATGATAAAACAGGAATTGATTGCAAAATATCTAGCAAAGGGATGAGAATTAATGCCATTGTGCGGAAACGATAAGCCGAATAAGCATAAATCAGCGTGAAAATTAAAGAAGCTAGGTAAGCCACTACCATCCGAATCAGGGTTTGGGCTGTATATGAAGGTAAAGCAGCAATATTTGTGGAAATGATCAGATTTACATGGAAAGGCTCACGAAATTGAGCAGCTGTTCTGATAATCGCCACAATTAATCCAACCACAGCTAAGATTAGCAATCCATCTTGCCAAGTCCAATTCAAACGTCCCAGAGTTTTGTTAGCAGGAGTTAGAGGTCGAGTCATAAGTAACTAGGGTGTAGGGTGTGGGGTGTAGGGTGTAGGGTATTATCTTTACACCGTAGGCTTTCACTCTTTTTCTAAGGGTGGTTGTTCTAAAAAGATTTGTCCAGATGGCTCATCGTAGCCGTAAATTTCTGCATAGCGACCCCAATCTATGACTGTTTTTAGTTGGCGTTGAGCTTCTCCAGGACTAAAGTGAGTTTCTAGAATATCTAAAACTAATTCTTCGGGAATCCGTTGATTGCTTTTTGCTGCTAAAAGTAGATGTATTTGTTGGACTAATCGAATATGTTTTAGTAGTTGAGTGCGGATAATCTGTTTGCGTTGGTCAATGTCACCATTAATAAATTCCAGCGCCACTGTTTTTAGGCTAATATCTCCTTCCGCTAGTTCCACTAAATCCATTAATTTTGCACCTTCTACAATCGGGAGAATATCATCCACTTCCAATTGGAGTTCTTGCGCTAGACGATACAGGTCTTTTTGAGACCGGTCCTCTAATAATTCCAATAACCCAGCAATTGAGCCAATTCGTACCGCTGGTAGGGCTTGGGATTTGACTTCTAAAACAGGGGCTTTCTGTGAAATTGGGGCTGGTGTTTGGATTGTTTCTAGGTCAGGATTAGTAATAATCGTGTATACCTGGTCTACTAAGGCTTGAAAGCTAGGATGTTTGCGATCGCGATAATGTGGCAAAGTTACTGGTAATTCAGCCCGGATTCTCCCAGGATTACGCCCCAAAACGATAATCCGGTCTGCTAAAATTACCGCTTCTTCAATCCCATGGGTGACAATTAAAATCGATTCTGTGGGGATACGGCGTTCTAACCATAAATCTAATAATTCAAACCGGAGGTTTTCCGCTGTCAGTACATCCAACGCGGAAAATGGCTCGTCCATACACAACAATTCTGGTTCTACCGCTAAAGCTCGCGCAAATCCCACCCGCTGACGCATTCCCCCAGAAAGTTCTTTGGGATAAGCATTCTCAAAACCATCTAACCCGATGATATCGATCATCTTTAAGGCTTTATTTCTTCTATTGTCCGGGGATTCTCCTTTTGCTTTTAAGCCTAATTCCACATTCTCTAGCACAGTCAACCAAGGATAAAGCGCGAAACTCTGGAAAACAATCGCTACTCCAGGATTTAATCCTACTAAGGGTCGGTTGTGATAGACGACTTCTCCAACACTGGGAGAAATTAATCCCGCTACAATTCGCATTAATGTGGATTTTCCCGAACCTGAAGGTCCTAGCAAAGCTACAATTTCTCCCGGACGCAATTCTAAATGAACATTGTCCAAAATGACAATTTGCTGACCGTTAGGCTGTTGATAAAATTTACTCACACCTCTTAGGGTAATGAGGTCTGGTGTAGCTATTTTAACGGTCACGACTCCTCCCCTGATAGCTATGTTTTGTTACAGTCCCATGATGAAGTTATCTTACAGCTAAAGTGGAAATGGGGGATTAATTCATTATCACCTACTTTTAACTGAGCTACTTAGTCCGCATTTACTAGTATTTTTTTGACTTAACAGTGGGAAAACCGTACTTTAGTGGAGGTTTTTATGACTGTTTTTTCTGGTCGATTTCTCTACAATCGAAGAGTAGCTAAATTAATGCTGTCAGCTAGTAAAAGTTAAAAAGATCATACAGCATTGATCGGGAGATAAAAATAAATGGGTAATCAACTGAAAACTACTGTTTTGCTGGCTGCGCTCAGTGGTTTATTAATTGCGATTAGTTATTGGGTCATTGGTGGTACTGGTGGTTTACTCCTGGGTATTGGGTTAGCAGCTGTAACTAATTTGGTCTCTTGGTACCAATCAGATAAAATTGCTTTGACAGTTTATCGTGCCCAACCAGTTAGCGTAGATGAAGCACCAAAACTCTATCGTATCGTGCAGAAATTGTCTGAACGCGCTCATATTCCTCTACCAGGAATATATATTGTTCCTAGTAAATCAGCCAATGCTTTTGCTACAGGACGCGATCCAGAACATGCGGCGATCGCTGTTACACAAGGTATTTTAGATATCTTACCAGAGGAAGAACTAGAAGGGGTTATTGCTCATGAGTTAACCCACATCATCAACCACGATACTTTAACCCAAGCTGTTACTGCTACCATAGCTGGTGCTATTTCCTTCTTAGCCCAAATGTTAAGCTACAGCATGTGGTTTGGTGGAGGCGGTTCGCGAGATGGTGAGAATAGAGGTAATCCTGTAGGAATTTTGTTTACAGTCATATTAGCACCTATAGCAGCTACAATTATTCAATTAGCTATCTCTCGGACGAGAGAGTTTTCTGCTGATGCGGGCGCTGCTAAACTAACAGGTAATCCTCGCGCTTTGGCTAGAGCCTTGCAAAGATTAGAAGCTACAGCTAAACAAATGCCTTTAGATGCTAATCCCGCTTTTGAGCCTTTGTTAATTATCAATCCCATTTCTGGGCAGTTTTTTAGCAATCTCTTTTCTAGTCACCCAGCAACGGAGTTGCGGGTGGAAGCATTATTGAAGTTGGAGAAATAGGTTGTAGGGTGTGGTTCTGGCAAATTGGCTGACTTTTATTTACCCAGAATTACTACAATTACAATTGATGCTGGATAATGGGAAAGCTTTGACATTTTCTAGCAGCCAAGGAATTGAAGAATTAATCACTATGCGAACTTACTATTGCGGCGGACTCCGAAAAGAGCATATTGGAGAAACTGTTACCTTATATGGATGGGTAGACCGTCGCCGCGATCATGGGGGTGTGATCTTTCTGGATTTACGCGATCGCTCTGGGACTGTCCAGATTGTCAGCGACCCAGAACGCACACCCGATTCCTATACTAAGGCGGAATCGCTCCGCAATGAATATGTGGTCAAAATCTGGGGTCGCGTGACCGAACGTCCCCCAGAATCGCTTAACTTGAGAATTGCTACGGGCGTTGTGGAAATCTACGCTGACCAAATCGAATTACTCAATCCCATCCGCAAACAGCTACCTTTTCAAATTTCTACCTCAGAAACAGAAACAGTGCGGGAAGAGTTACGTTTGAAGTATCGTTATTTGGATTTGCGTCGGGAACGGATGGCGCAAAACTTACAACTGCGTCACCAAGTTGCTAAAACTATGCGCCGTTACTTGGAAGATGTGGAAAATTTCATCGAGGTGGAAACTCCCGTTCTTACCCGCTCTACTCCTGAAGGTGCTAGAGATTATATTCTTCCTAGTCGGGTAAATGCTGGTGAGTGGTTCGCCTTACCCCAATCCCCCCAACTCTTCAAACAATTGCTGATGGTGTCTGGGATGGACCGCTATTACCAGATTGCTCGCTGTTTTCGAGATGAAGATTTACGCGCTGATCGCCAACCAGAGTTTACTCAACTGGATATGGAGATGAGCTTCATGTCCCAAGAAGAAATTATCCAACTGAATGAAAAGTTAGTTGCTCATATCTTTAAAACTGTCAAAGGTATTGAACTATATCATCCTTTTCCCCGCATTCCTTACTCTCAAGCCATGGAGCGCTATGGTAGCGATAAACCAGATACACGTTATGGGTTGGAATTAGTAAATGTGTCTGATATATTGCAAGATTCTGGGTTCAAGGTTTTTCGGGAGGCGATCGCTCTGGGGGGAATAGTCAAAATTCTGCCCATTCCCCAAGGAAATGATGCCATTTCCAATGTCAGGATCAAGCCGGGTGGGGATATTTTTAAGGAAGCCAGTGAAGCTGGAGCTAAGGGTTTAGCTTATATTCGTGTGCGGGAAAATGGCGAAATTGATACGATTGGAGCGATTAAAGATAATTTAACAGCTGCTCAAAAACAAGAAATCTTAACCCGGACAGGTGCGACTGCGGGTCATTTATTGTTATTTGCTGCTGCTGATACTGCAACTGTAAATAAGACTTTAGATAGATTGCGCCAATTTATCGCCAGGGAGTTTAATTTAATTGACCCAGAAAAAATTAACTTGCTCTGGATTACTGATTTCCCTATGTTTGAATGGAATGCTAACGAAAAACGCTTAGAAGCATTACATCACCCCTTTACTGCGCCTCATCCTGATGATTTGTCAGACTTAAAAACCGCCCGCGCTCAAGCTTATGATTTAGTGTTTAATGGGTTTGAAGTTGGCGGTGGGAGTTTGCGGATTTATCAGCGGGAAATTCAAGAACAGGTTTTTGAGGCGATTGGTTTATCCCCAGAAGAAGCACAAAATAAATTTGGCTTCCTATTGGAAGCGTTTGAGTATGGTACTCCTCCTCATGGTGGTATCGCTTATGGACTAGATAGATTAGTCATGTTACTATGCGGGGAAGAATCGATTCGGGATGTAATTGCTTTTCCCAAAACACAACAAGCGCGTTGCTTATTAACTGACGCTCCTTCTACTGTGGATATTAAACAGTTAAAGGAATTACATGTCGCTTCCACATTTAAACATAATTCCTAGCTCCCCCTACTCCCAATCCTCATATCTCAATCCATCAACACGGCTGAATTCAGCAGTCTTGTGGGTAATTAGGGTGAGGTCATTTGCTAAGGCGATCGCCGCAATTAAGAGGTCGTTTGCGCCGATAGGATTTCCTAAAGTACTCAGACGCACCCTGATTTTTCCCGCAATTTTCGCAGATTGGCGGTCCAGAGATAAATCAGCAAATTTAGCCAAGATATTTTCTAGATGCGTCAGATTTTTATGTACATTGGGACTCCTATATGCTGCGTAACAAAGCTCGCTATAAACAACACTACAGATGTAAATTTCCCTAGAAGGAATTGACGCAACTTTAGAGTAGACAGGTGAAGTCGAGGAATTTAAAACTTGAATCCACACATTTGTATCTAGGAGGTAAGCCATTGTCTCTCCTCGCGTTTTTTTAGGTAAGGCTGGATTTGTTTAATTCCAACTTCGCCTGTATATCTTCTCATCTTAATCCTTTCCATGACCGGGCTTTCAGTTTATGCACTCTTTTGCTGTTGTTGTGAGAAATTCGCCAAATTCTCTCCCGCCACAGCCCTTCGGGTTCACCATTCACCCTCACAGCCATAACAGGAGAGAATTCGTACTCAGCAAGGACTTCTATCCTTGAAGGTGAAAACTAGGAAAGAACTTTGCCGAATATTTCCTTAATGGTAATTACCCAATTTATCTTTCTCCTCTCTCTCCAGACAGAGATTACCAAAGCCGATAGTGGTAAATGTGTAGTGAAAGATAAATATATTAATTGAATAATATTACTATAGTTATCGCCATTTCATCATAGTTTATATTTTTACTATTGCCTAAAAAGATTATGGTTGAGAATAATTTATAGTTTTGCTATTTGGTGCTATCTGGTATTTTATTCATCATTATAATTCTTGTCTGGCGACATAATCTATTATCACTACATATTTATCACTACCCCATCTTTGACAATCTTGGGAAATGTGTTTACAATCATTCTCAATAGAATATATTTTGATTTGCGCCCAAAGTTTACCATATTTTGGACTATTTTTATCTGTTTTTCCTAACATTCAACACTTCACATGTAAAATGTCGTGCATTTCAGGCTAATTCTCCCCCTCGCATTGGCAGTTTAAAAAGCCCTGAAGCTCTCAGGGTTTTAATTTTCTTTGATTAAGCCGACCAAAATCCCGACAATTTTAGATAAATTTCCTATAAAGTATTCCTCTAAGTCTATTGTTATGGTTTTTCCTTCTAGCTGCATAAATTTCCATAGACTTCCTGTTGTAACCACGCCATAAATTTTATTTTGATCGTTGCCTTGATTTTTGTTAAACAGTTGAGCTGCGATCATTTCCGCCATACATTGACCTAAACCGGATTCAATATTGTCATTCTTCGCTTCCACTATCGTCACAACTGGCGACTCAATAACTAACTGTCTGGGCGATTTACTGATGATAAAGTCACAGAATCCGCTTAACCCTGTGGAAATATCAACAGTAAAATCTTTCCCTGAAAACAGACTGATTTTATTATCTAACTGTTTCCTGACTTCAATTAAAACTGGCATGACTATCAACTCAGATCGAGATTTTTCTGAGTTGATAGCGAGAGCTAAGGGGATATTGTATTCAAGTGTTTCGGCTAAAAAAATGCTATAACTTCGCTCTGCCAATTCAGCAAAAAAACCAGCTTGCTCTCTTAGAGTTATTCCAAAATCAGATTCAATTTTTGTAATCGTAAATTGGCTATAGGGCATTTTAAATTACCTAGATTTTTTTGTATTTGACTATTGGTGATAATTATATCAAATTCCCTATCTTTAGACCTGAGAGCGTCAATCGTAGTAGTACTCTATATATTCGCAATGTCCTAACCCGTCGTATTTATAGCTGCTTATGGCTAAGCGGATAAAAGCCAACCAGTACACTTGATCTAAGAAATTAGGTAGATGAAATATATCTGGTGTGAGGCGATAAAAAGAATCATACCAAGGATGCTCTGATTTCAAGCTTGTGGCGATCGCCATTTCATAACCCTCTTTTTCCAGTTGCGTCACTAAGTTCAGATGAAATTGATCAAGATTGCTATTGGAGAGGGAAGGAAAGAAAAACAGCAAGCGTTTCCCGGAATTGTCGCGCTTAAGGGAGTTTTGTCCGGCTATTTTATATTTGAGTTGCTGCGGGTTAAGTGATTGACGGTTGAGAGAAATATTTTATTTGCAGTCGGGGTGCTGCTTAAAAAAGCATAGTAGCGCGACTGGATTAATTCAGTAATCCTCCTATAGGCTGATTTTCGTGGAAGAATAAAGCAGGTTGACTAAAGTCATGATTCCACTTACTAGGCTCAATTTGATATAAGTATTGACGCAGATAATATCGTTCTTTAGCCAGATTTACAGAATTAATTGTTGAGTCAGAATTGCTAGTGATGTAGAGAGGATAAGGGTAGTAAGCAATTTCTTTACCAGTGGTGATCCCTGCTGCTAAGATGTGCCAATTGAGAGCGAACAATCCCCTTTCTGGGAAGTAGCGAAATTCTTGCAGCAGTTTGAGAGAAAATAATGCAGATATATCTTGGTTGTGCTTAAACTCCAGCAACTTGAGTAAACAACCATCAATGAAGGCTATTGCTTCTATTTCTCCATTTTCTTGCAGTGTAACTTGCGGACACACTACCACATCTGCATCAGATGTGATCACTGCCGTTACTAACTTTTCTAACATATCTGGCAACGCAATATGTTCTACAGCCAACTGTAAAACATACTCTCCTGCTGCTAATTCGACTAAGTAATTATAACTTTCTCCCAAACTCCAGTTTGCATCTAAATTTAAATATTTATAGCTAGGAAACTTAGTTTGAGCTTGAGTAATTCTTTCTTGTAAATACTCATCAGATGATTCTCGATAGCCGATAATCACATCAAAATTCTTATAAGTTTGGGCAGCAAGACTTTCTAAGCACTCTAATATAGTATTTACTGTCTGCCAGCAGACAATAGCAATTGTAACTTTAGGAGTTTGAGGTTCTTTAGGAGCAGCATTAATAAAAGCTTGACTCATATATTCTAATCTACAGACAGTAGTAGTCTCATAGTTTTTCTATTCTAGAACAACTAAATAAATATACTTTGTCATAGAAGGAGTCGAATGGTAAGTTTGGTATAACTTAGAAGCATGTAGAGTACAAGAAGAGCAGCAGTCGTTTAAGGTCATCAGATAAGCTGAGACAGTGGTACTCTCCTGTCTTAGTTGACTTTCTTGTTCGTTGGTAGCCATTACCAGTCCAGTCTCTTGATAGACTTTCCTGAATGGTTATGATATTTCTATCAAAGTCAATGTTACCCCACCGCAGTCCTATAGCCTCGGATGTTCTTACTCCAGTAGCAAACAGGAACTTTACAAAGGGAGCATAGTGCGGATAGTGTTCTTCAAATCCTTAGCTATGATTTCCTGGTTGCTGAAAGGCTTAACACTCTTAGAACTAACTTTACGGGGTTTGATTGCCTCATATGGATTCTCCTTTATCAGTTCCTTAGCGATCACCCACTTGAAGCACATCTTAAGATACCCCAAGCGTTGATTAAAAGTCGAAGACCCTAGAGTTGACCCCGTTAACCAGGTAGTGTTTGTACAGGATGGATTAGTCTTAAGAATATGATTGCGAATAGCCTTATAATGATGCTCCCTTGTAGCTGTTGGAAGGTTTAAGCTATCAACCCAGATGTCCCATAGTTCTATGAGGTATTTTATGACTACTACTTTAGGAATAGATTTCTCTACTAGTCTGTAGCGGTCTAGAGTAGCGTCAAAGTTCTTAGCAAGAATATCATTCTCTATCTGGGTAGCAATAGATAGAACAGTCTTATAGTCCTTGGAGTTGTTAAAGTCAGCTCCAGGGATTGCGTTAAAGGTGTATCTTGTACCCGCATAAGTGAATTCTAATCTAATCGACCCATTAATTGTTGGTTGGTTTTATCTTTCGCATACTGGACTAAAACTGCACTAAATGAAGTGGTAGAACTAGTTTTAGTAGGGTCATGGAGTTCTCTGACTTGCGCCTATGCTGGTTCAAATCCAGCCCGGCCCATCACTCCTGAAAATGGGGGGAGATAAGTTTTTTTCGCCCAGGACAAGCAATTTGGCAACATGGACACCAATTTGACAATAACTAGACAAATAATTTGTTAAAAAGGGAAGCCCGTGACGAGGATTGAACTCGTGACCTCACCCTTACCAAGAGTGTGCTCTACCACTGAAAGCTAGTTATATACGTTAGCTGTACTCTTTTAGTATGACTTTTAGATAGTCAAGTTGCATAGAAGTTGCATATCAGCATTAGTTACCAAGCCATGATTATCTATAAGGCAACCTTATGTAATTGGGTAAATGTCAATTGAGTTTTTTGTCAGATTAGGTTTAAGCAGAAAAACTATCAATCAATTGACTCAACAGTTAAATACACTTATTATGAAAAAAGCTTCCACGGAGGAGCCTGAGAGCTACTACCGTCTTTTGGTACTTGCTACCAGTTTTTTCAGGTTTTGTTAACGCCGTGGGTTGTAGGACTTGACTTGTCCTATAAGTTTTTTCAGGTTTTGTTGTTGTGGCGTAGCTTGTGCTACATAAGGAACAATGTCCCCACGCTCATCCATAGCATATCCTGGCATTTTTGCCAGGAAGTTTACTACGTCTTTGTTGCACTTCGCTAGGAAGCGCATTATCTGTTTGTCCAGCTTGGGACTGGCAAGCTTACAGTCCTTGACGTATGCGTAATCAAATATGCGTACAGTCCTGAGTCCAGATGGAGTCTGGTATTGTTGTTTGTGACTACCCGTAATACGGGCGATTACTCCCAAGGAAACAAGACCTTGGGACATATAAGCATTGAGCATAATCGCCCCATGCTCATTTATACGTAATTGAACTAAGTATTGGAACTGTGGGATTGTGAACTGATTACTCATAAGTGAAGTGTTGATATCAAGTTGTACGCTACTGGCAAGCTTCACGCCAGTACTACGCTTTGTTTTGGTGAAGTGATTCTTATCGTTATACCCAGCACTGCCTTTACGTTCCTTTTGATCATCTTCTATTTTGAATACTTCTATCCAATTGTTAAACATAATTATCTTAATAACAAAATGACAAATACTAGCTATATCTTTTCCGGCAATGTGTTGTTGAAATAACTTGTGTTGTTCATTTTTGAGTAACTTGTAAATACTGAAATAAAGCAGGTATTCTAGTAAGTTAAAGCTTGATTTAACACACAAATAATCTATCGCTTCTAGTGCTATTTTTCGTTGAATATTAATATTTACTGTAGTATTAATATATTTATCTGCTATTTTATGACAATGCTTTAGAAAGTAATGTATACAGTCCGCGATAATACTATCAATTGATTGATCATAATCGCGTTTAATTGAATTAATCCAGTTGTTAAACTCTAAATTAGTAACAGGTGTATCATTCTCAAGAGAAATCAAACTCAAAAAGCGATCTTGAAATATTTTTAACCTTTGTCCCTTATCTTGAAAAAAAGTATTTATTCCTGAACTCTTGCTATAAGATGATGCTCTCAATTCACATTGTTCTACTTGGTTAGGATCTGTACCTGCAAAGTGAGCAAAATGCGATTTTCTACAAGCACCTGCTTTTAAAAAGACTTCTTGACCACAAAAAGGGCACCGTAACAGTAATTCTTTATAGGAAAAATAATCACATTCATCTGGATAAACGATTTTTCCACCTAACATCATTGACTTTGCGATATCCATCTTCACATCCTGTAATGAATCTCACAATTTGAATTGTAAGCTGTTAAACCGACATTCCGCAAGTTAGCGATCGCTTTTTCTGATTTCCACGAATTTCTTAAGTTTCAGCCTCACAGGATTTAATAGAGTATCTAGTAATTGAGAATAAAAATCAATAAGCTCTAAAAGATCAAATTTGACTGCAAATGCTAGTAAGTCTTATTCAGTAAAAGTTTTAGCCTAAAAATCCCAGAAATACTTGAGAATTAAATTGAACCTATTGAATCTCATTATATAGCTATTCAAGATTAAGAATATGCTTATATATAAGCATATACAAATCACCTATATAGTTCAATATTCTAAAATTAAATTAATCAAACTACCTTAGCGTACAAATGAACTGAGTTTAGGTAGAAAATAATTTATCTATATATATGTATATGAACTTGCGATAAAAGATGATAAGTTAGTTAGTAAAAATATAGACAAGTAACTAACTATAAAGTATATTATTAATACTTGTATGAGTGTACAATACTTACTTGCGTCCTGAATTAGTACAAATTAAGGAGTTTTTCATGTACGAACTAACAGATATAAAAGAAGCTATAGATGAACTCATAGACTTAATCTTGGAATCTCAAGAAGAAACTGAACAGTTAGCAAAGTATGATTGAATGGAATTAACAAAATTACAAAATTCAAAAGATGATACAAATAAAAAGGTTTTTCAACGATTATTAAGATACCATCTAAAAGCAAAATTTGACTTACTAGAAGGCACCATATACTCCATTAAACAGGTTCTACATAAAATAGCTTTATTTAAACAAATTGAATTAAGTCAAAAAGAAATTAATTTTCTTCTTGAAGAGAAGCATTTAGAAAAAGATGGTAGTATTAAAGTGAAGAAAATCAATATATACTTAGTACGCAATATTAAATTTACTATAGGCATGATAGAAAAAATACTTCATTGCACATTGGATGGAAAAAGAATGTATGAACCAGGTTGGATTAACTTAGAAGAGGTAAAAGAAATTAGAAATAGAATAACACATCCTAAAAAAATAGCTGATTTGATTATAAATAAAGAAGAGATTGAAAAAATAACTGATGTACTAGCATGGTGTACCTTTTTTATTGATAAAATTATAGACATACTGAGAGATACTACCATATAATAGTATCTCTGAACTATAGAATGATATTTATTTTAGCTATTATGGTATTCTCGTAATTTAGCTATTGTTTAGCTGAGTAGTCCTTGAATACATTTTAGGTTATTGCTTATCAGCCTATAATCTTGTCTATTTTATTGTCTATTTTATTCAGTTATATCTCTTGTATCAGCTTTATCCTGTTGTGGTTTTTAGCTTATCCTGCAATATTACTAGTTATAATAGTTCTCTTTAAAGATAGGTCTAAAAAATTTCTCAAGCCTGTATCCATGTATTTAGAAAGCAATATGAGACTCTATTAAAGTACTAGAGAGGAAACGGGACTCCTAATATTTTTAGTGTATAAACTTTTATTTCATTTATACTAATCATTTCCGAAAAAATAGAACATCCATTAATTCATATAGTCTGCTCTCGTTATTGTTGAAGGGCTTATTTTAGTTTGTCTTGGTTTCCTAGTTTGAATTTGTTTTCTATTACTAAAATCGACAATAAAAGGCTTTATTCTAACCAATCTTAAATCTTTTAAATCAAGTGGATAGATACGTTTGATAAAGTTTGATTTGTTTTTTAACATATTATATCTATCAAGTTTTTGTCTACCAACTTTTATTTCTTCGTCATTAATACAAGCTTCAGGTAGCGGATAGTTACTAAATAGTTTTACTGTTGCTGGTTCAGTATTATGTCTAGCCCTTCCTACTGCTTGTCTCAATTCTGATTCGATAAAGTGAAAATGAATTGTTCTCAAGTCTTTATTATCATAAGTACTAATCCAAAACTGAAAACCATTATGAGTTACTTGTTGCTGCTTAAAATTATATAAACCTTTTTTATTGAAATCTATTGCACTTAATTCTATGCCTAATACATTAGCATATAAACTGGTAACAATAGGATGAATATGCGGTGTTCCTACTACTGCTATAGCTGTAGCTGATAGTATAATTATTTTCTTATTCTCAGGTAGCTTTAGTTTTTTTATATAGTAGATTGTATTTATATCCCGGAAATCCACTATGTAATAATCACATTCAAAAAACTGAAGTAGATTGCTATTATACCTTACATTACCATCCAATACTTCATCTTTTATCCCTTGCCAATTTTCAAATGATAGAAAATTTAGTTTGGTTGGTATATTATGCCTACATCTAATTCCATCTATTATCTGATTTAGCGTACTTTTATCTTTAGAATTAGTAATATTAGCTTCTAATCTAATTAGTTCATTCATATACACTTTACCTACAAGTAATAAAGAACTAATTATATCTTCATCAAATATTAGAGTATCATGTAACCATCTCATGAATATCCCTTTTTGATGCGTAGTTATTACAGTATCGCTAGACTCATAACAAGCTTGATTATTTTCTATATATTCTGCACAAGCGGGATTAGTCAAAGCCATCTCTTTTAGATAGGCAGTTGCTTCAGTATAATCCCCAATAGAATACAAGTACTCTAATCTCTTCTGTACTTCATTTGGAAGATTATCTTGACTAGTAGTAATTTTATGCTTTACTCTCATTCTTTCACTAACTTCTGCTATTAGTGAATAGTTAGGTAGTGCTATAAGAAGATTACTTGAGTTTGTATAGACTTCAGTTTTACCTATACCTGTAGCTGCTTTAAATACATGAATAAAAGTATCTTGAGACTCTAGCGCATCAGAGAATAATTTACTAAATTCGTTTCTAAGTAACTGCAAACTCTCGGTATTGTATTTTACTAGTCTAATTACTTTCTTTTTCCCACTAGCTTCTATTAAATTTTTATATATACGAGCTTCTTCATAGTTAGAGAAGTTTTCTAATCTCATCGGATTATATTTATAATATCTAGCTAATCCAGGTAAGTTATATTTACCCTTAGAATATTTAGAATTTTTATCTAAACATTCTTTAAATAATTTCTCTCCTCCTCTTATATGAATCAAATTAGTAGCTAATCCAAATAGCTCCATATGATATAACCATTCACCATTCATAAAGTCATCAAGTATCTTGATCTTCTTTCTTAATTCATCCCAATCTACTCTAATTAATTCTGATGAGATTATATTTTCTTCTGATTTTGTTATAAATCTGGAAGTCTCTATAATATTATTATAGGCAGATCCATTTTTATAACACTTTTCTAACTTTTTGGTTTTCTTATCTAACCTATTCAAAGACTGACTTAGGTTTGTAGCATTTTCTGCAACATACATTCTTGTACTTTCTAATAACTGAGGTATATTTAGAAAGTAATTATAGTTATTATGTATTATCTCCTTACCACCATAGAACATTCTAGATGGATCTTTACAGAGTTTATCACATTCTGGGAATAATGCTATTAGAGCATATTGAATACTATTTCTTAACTCTAAATCTGTTATTACTTCATCTAACTGAAAGATGACTCTAAATTTCGGTATTTGTTCATTGCTAGAAAATGTAGAATAAGCTAAAGTACAATCTAATTTATATTCCTTTAGTCTATCTAATACTGCTAGAAAAGTAATACCTGAATCAAAGTCTAGAGCAAAAATAGATTGTGATTTCCAATTTTTATTAATCCTTCTACTGCCTTCAAGATAAGCACAGCAGAATGTTCTACCATATGGTATAACAACTAATTCAGCAAATTCTCTTATAGTTATTTGTACAACAGATTTAGGTAGTCTTTTATTTATTTTATTTATTTCTTTTTTATCTGGTTTCTCTGAGTAATCTACAGTATCTACTAGTAATTTATGTTTTATTTCATTTACGTTATCCACAGTATTACACCCTTAGAACTACTATTGTATTTAGGATAGAGAATGTACAAGCAAGCTAAATCACCAGAAAAACATTTTGCTTTCTGCTACTACTTTTACAAGCCAGTTCTCATGAATAATAATTACTCACCTGTATCAAGTAATAGATATATAAAAACAGATAGAAAACTATTAGCTGCTCTTTACAAATAATTAGACTTCATTATATTTTCTAACCTGTTTTTCGGTGAATCTTGTTTATTAATTCTTCTATTAGTCTAAGACTAGTAATTGTAATAAGCATCATATTCATATGTCCCTTAAAAGCTAAAGGTTTATCGTATTTGATGTTGCTATCATAAAGGGATAAAACATATCTGAAAAGGGAGAAATTACTATATTTTGTCTGTTATAGTTCTGACTTTATTTCTTAAGATTCTATGAAGTTTATACGATTTCTCGTATATTAAATAACTTGATTAAGTATACAAACTGAAAAATATAGTAAAAATTAAGAAGCGAGTGATAGTGATTTATAGTATTAATCTCAGGTAGATAGATAGAAAGAAAACAAATTATATCTAAATTTAACTTTTCTTTAATTAACTGTGCAATTAAGCAAAAAAATCAGGTAAAGCTATGATTACCTGATTCTGTTGCTATAGGTTATTTTTAGCCACAAAAGATGATCACATATCTGGACAATCCATAAGCAGTCGAGCAGCTACTAAAACATGAGCTATTGCTTTATCTAGTTTGGATGCTTCTAAATTAGCTCGTTTAGATAGCTTGTATTGTTCCCATATATCTTTTAAGTTTGGTACTATATGCTTATTAATGGGAATAACATTATCAGGCTGTTTAACCTTTGGTTGATATTTTTCTAACGTAAAGTCAAAGTAACCAGCAATGATATCTGTTTTAACTTGACTAGCTATCTTATCAGCATTAGCCATTGATAGCTTATCTCCATACTTTCCACCTGGAGATATTGAATATTACTCACCTTGATACTGAAACCTGATGATAATTCCACCATTATTGTTTCTTGGTGTAATCTTAGGAACTCTACAAGATACTTTTTCAGTATCGTACATTTTCCAAGTTGCATAGTTCTTGCATAATCTAACTATGTAACTAGTTCAAAAGTGTTGAAAGCTAAAGCCCGTGACGAGGATTGAACTCGTGACCTCACCCTTACCAAGGGTGTGCAAAACAACGAATTATCAAGGCTTTGAGTGATTTGCGTAGTTGGGTTATGCAAGAACTATGCAACTTGGAAAATGTACGATACTGGAAAACCATCGTCTAGAGTTCCCAAGATAACCCCACGTAATAACAATAACGGAATTATTATTAGGTTTCAATACCAAGGGAAGCAATATTCAATATCCCCTGGTGGTAAATATGGCGATAGACTAGCAATGGCAAATGCCGATAGAATAGCTAGCCAGATCAGAACAGATATCATTGCTGGTTACTTTGACCCTACACTGGAGAAATATCAACCAAAGGTTAAACAGCCTGATAGTGTTATTCCCATCAATAAAGATATAGCACCAAACCTACAAGAACTGTGGGAACAGTACAAGATTGTTAAACAGGCAAGTGTAGCTGAAACTACTCAAAAAGAGAAATGGTCACAGATAGATAGATGCTTGAAGAAGGTATCATCTGAGATGCTAAATTCAGAAAACGCCCGATTATTAATACCAGAATTACTAAAAACTTATACTGGTAACACTCTTGACCGCATTATCAATGACATACAAGCTTGTAGTAATTGGGCTTTTGAGACTGGCTTAATCAATGTTAATTATTGGAGGAGATTAAAACAGCAGCTACCAGATAAGCGCCAAAGCAGCAGAACCAAAAAAGCATACTCACGGGATGAGGTTAATGCTGTTATTCAAGCGTTTAGATGCAATTGGTACTGCAACAGTAAGTCAGCTTTCCAAGACAGTTGGTATGCTGATTTTGTTGAGTTCTTATTCTTAACTGGATGTAGACCTGAAGATGCGATCGCACTGACTTGGGATTGTGTGAAAGATAAGGTAATTATCTTTGACAAGGCATATTCTTGTGGAGTATTGAAAAATACGAAAAACAACAAAGCACGTATGTTTCCCATAACACCACAAATTAGAGAGTTGTTGGATCGTCGTTTGACCTATGTTTCTAGCATCCCTAGTAAATTAGTGTTTCCATCTCAAAATGGTAGTTATATCAATTTGAGAAATTTCACACAAAGGTACACTAAACGGATAGTAGAAAACTTGGTTAATGAAGGTAAAGTGAAACAATACTTGCCTACTTACAATCTCAGAAATACAAGCATCACACATTATTTGCGTCAAGGTGTTGACATGGCTACGGTAGCAGCGTTGATGGAAACATCAGAAGATATGATTAACCAGCATTACTGGAGTCCAGATGATGACATCATTAATAATAATGTCCAACTACCACAGATATAACTGTAGTTAGATTAGATTAACTGATAATTTACAGGCAAAAAATAACCAGAGTAGATTAATATAGCTTACTCTGGTATTTATTCTTTGGTCAATCTTTTTCTTGATTCTTTAACTTATCTAGCTTCTCTTGAATTGCTTCTCTGACAAATTCAGCCGGATCGCTCTGAGATTTGATTTCAGCTTTCATCGATTCGGTTATTCTAATGGTCAATGTCTCGGTTAATGGCTCATCTCTGTTGGTAGTAAGCTTGTATTCCTCTAAGCTTTCAGGGTTGCCTTTAGGGTTAGGCATAAGTAGCAATTAAAACCTTAAGAAAATATAAATAAATTTCAAACATATGTGTACATACGTTTGAATAATTTAAGGGTTGAAACTTTGGACGGTAGCAACCCTTAAAACCCTTATCAGGCTAAGAATATTATGCACTCACATGAATCTCTGAGTACTCTATCTCAGCAAGATTTAATTCTGCTTGCTGGAAAATTAGGAGTCAATACTAAACACTTAGTTAACTCACGTTCTACGTTGATCGATAGCATACTTACTGCTCAAAGTAAGATACTTAAGAGTTACGCTAGTTGTGACTCTAACCTACGTAATGGTTATGCTCATCAGCTTAAGTATTTTGCTAACTCACTGAAAGAGAAAATATCACCACAAGAACTAATGTTGATTAAGAAAGCTAGAGCAGGTGAGACGGTAAATGATTTGATTCACCAAACTTTACAAGTGGAAGCATCCAAACTACATAAGGCGATCGCTCATGTTTGGGCGGCTTCTCAACTGCTTATGGATTATCCAGATATGTGAACCATTGTGTAGCTAAATTAACTTTATAGCTAAAGAGTCAAGTTATTTATTATTACCTGATTCTTTTTGGAAAAGTGATGATCTGATGGATGGAAATAAACTGAAGTTCGATCCCGCGTTTCAAAAGTATAAGGGGTGTTGCAAGACAGAGTGAAGAAACGGATTTTGTTATGCGCTTCGTGCGGTTACAAAACTTATTGACTAGTGATGTTGATAGCGATACATTGAAATCTAAGAGTTAGATTTCCAACAATGCTTTACGTAAAATCGTCACCTATACCTCCGAGAGTTAGTATCGATATAACTGGCGATAAAATACTGATTAAGTACGTGTATAAACGTGTTGGCGGTATATGGGTAACAGATTGGGATAGTGACAACATAGATGATCGCATTGTAGCACTTGATACTTGTATACAAATAGAAGAAGATTTGCTAACTAGAAACTTTGATTCAACTTTTGAAACATACAAAGAAGTATACAAAAGTATCCATCTTTTAGACCAGTATATTTGCCATCATCAATATGATGAGCTAGTTTGTATCCATGACGAAAGTAAATATAACAGACTGGGATATAACGAAGTTCAATATGAAGATCACGGATTTTCAAGAGAAATAAAAGTGGAACGTGATTTTTCAGGTGAAAATATTGTTATTCATTGTTCGCAAATTAAATCGTCATATCAAATTCGCGCCAAATGGATAACTCACTGGAGTAGCGAAAGTTCAGATCAAAGCTTGAGAGCGAGAAGAGTGTGTGCATTTATTGAAGAAGATTTGAGGAATGGAGATTTCGACCCAACTTTCAGAAAATACAATACGGGATATCCGATGGATAAAGATATTCTTCTTCAAGAAGAAGATGGATATATTGTTATTAATTACTCACGCCAGGGTATGAATCGTAGATGGGTAACTGATTGGAAGATTGATGATAGGCATCATAGGTTTATAGCTCTACATGTTTCTCGTGATTTATATCGTGATTTGCTACTAGGAGACTTCGATCCAACATTTGAAAAGTACAAAGAACGCTTCAAGTCAGAGTGAAGAAAAAATATGAATCTTGCATTAATAGCGTTATTGTTTCTTCCCTGCGTTGTTTATAGTCAAATCACGCCCATTTGCTTCATTTTTCAATAAAGATCAAATCGAACACATTTGCGATTAATCCAATCGCATATTGATTTTTGTGTCTACTCATTGTTTGCAAGGTTACGAAAAACACTGTCATATTCAAGTTTGAGTCTTCGATACGCTTCCATAGCTCTTTCGTAGGCAAATTTACGAGGTTGTTTTTGATTTTCTGTGTTGTTCATGGTTAACCGTACTATTATTCTGTACATTATTCGTTTCGAGCGAGTTCTCAAAGTTGCCATAGTATTTTTTGTCTGTATTAGGATCAAATATATCAATTTTTCTTTCAGTTAACATATTAAAGCGCTTCAAATTAAGTCGTGATGTGTAATGCCGCTAATTGAGAGATCAGGTAGAAAAAGTGTGATTTAATCAAAAATTTGATTGAAATGTGAAAAGTGGCTGCAATCCATTCTGTGAGCATGTTTCAGGTGTTTTTTTGATGGTGGCAAATGAAAGGAGTTGATTGCTGAAAGTGTTGTGTGAAGAGGGGTTGTTTTTTCGGATAGTTACGCTACTACTACATGATAACTACTGAAGAACCGTTGTCACTTGATAACAAATATGGTGAGTATGAGACGTTAGTTATAGCAGTATGTGAATTAGACAATATCTCAAGACAATAGATGAAGATAATATCATTTTTTACGGTTATCCCTACCTCCAAAAACAGTAGGCAATTTCACACGAATACATTTGTAGTATGTTAACATTTATCAATTGTTTCCAAGCAAATATTCTTCACCACTAGCTTGGGGGATTTAGCGGATATTGTAGATGTTTTGGTATGCCAAAACTGCGCTTTTTCCAACAAAGTCTTAGGTGATATTTATCCAATCAACTCAAAGGTAATCTGAATGAACAACATCAATAAGACTCCTCTAATTCGTATTGTGGCAACTCGATTAACAATGAACTACTGTGAATGGTTTGAAGATATTGCTAGACAGCAAAATATGACTGTTGCAGCCCTAATCAGACAAATATTGATCGAGTGGGTAGATAGAAAAAAAGTACAAATACCAGCAAGTGATTACTGGCATTTTTGATCTCATATGAACATGAACTCAACTGATTATATTAATTCGACAAAGTTAACTTTATCAACCAAACATTATAGTAACATGACTCACTCATATTCTAACAAATCTTACGTCAATGATCGTTCAGTAACTATCAATTGGTTAAAAGAAAACAATTATCCAGTCATACCTGTAGCACCAGCCCAAGATGGTGATCTTCAAAAACAATTCACGGGTAAAAATCCATCGTATCTAGATAAAGATGGGAAACCATATGTTATTCAGCATAGTCAGTATCAAGATCGACTACCTACTGAAAATGAAATCAATATGTGGTTCGCGCACTCAGATAATGGTGTTGGTACGCTAGGTGGTTGGAACAATACTATCTGGATTGACATTGATGTTAAGCAATTTGATTCTCAAAATGATTGTGATATTGCATTTAAAAATCTTTTGGAGAATCATCCCGAACTACTAAACACATTCACCGAAAGAACTCAGAGTGGTGGGTATCGAATTGGAGTCAAAGTCAAGCAAATGCCAAATTTTACAAACATCACCCTTCAACCAAATGGCGATCACATTGGTGAAGCACTTGGAAAAGGTAGGTTTACCGTGTTATCTCCAACTGTAGGAATTTCAGGCAATCATTACCTCAGTGTCCAGCGAGTTCCGTTGATTGAAGTACATTCGCTGGAGTCAATAGGAATTTATTCAGCAAGCAAGAAGAGACAAGAAACAACAAGCAAAAAGGAAGCAACACTTGCTCTTCCATCAACTAATACATCTGCTATTACATTGGAATTGCTAGGAAGTGAAACGAGTCAAAATATTCTGAAAGGTAATGCTCCCATTAAAGATCGTTCAGATGCCCTTACAACTGTGATTAGAGAATGGTATGGTTGGGAAAATTGGCTTAAGGAAAACGATATTAACTACAGTGGTACAACTTATGAACTAGCCCATGAACTTGGTAAACAGTTAGATATTGATGATGATCGAATTGAGAGGATTATAGGTAGTGTTGACTCTGATAGTTGCCTTCCAGCAATTTTAGTTATGACAAATGGAGATAAATCTAGTTGTTGGCAGAAAATTCGTAAACTAGACAATAACATTTATGAACATCATTGTCCAGACAATATCAAACAAGAGATTCAATATCAGATCGGGTCTGATTCGCAATGTGAGTATGAACCAGTAATAAAGGAAATTGAACGAATTTTGCAGATTGAAGATCCTGGAAAACGTCTGTGGGATATGGAAGGACTCAGCAAGAGAACAAAATTCAGCACCAAAAAACTCATAGAAATTTATAACGCTAAGTTAGAGGGTAGTCAGCACTTTGCTCCCAGAGATGTTCACGACTTCCTGGCAAGCACTCCAGAGGAACGTAAATGGCTTATTGCGGCTCATATCAGTGAAGCTACAACTGTGCTTCTTTATGCTGATGGAGGTGTGGGAAAAACATTACTTGCTTATGACTTAGTAAAAGCAGTTGCATCTGGTCAAGCTTGGAACGGTTATATCACTAAACAGGGTCGAGTATTAATCATCCAAACTGATGAACCGGAAATCGACACATCAGAACGGTTAAAGATTGCTGGTTTTCAGGATATCCCAAAAGGAGTAATCAACATTGAGACTAATTGGCAGTTTTCACAGATCCGTCAACTGAAACAGTGGATTGAGTGCCAACGCCCTGTATTTGTAGTGATTGATTCCCTGACATCGGCTAACCGTACCAGTAGTGCAGAGGAAAAAGATACAGCATACGCTACTGTGCTATATGAACTACGGGATATCGCTAATGAGTTCAAATGCTCAATTATGGTTCTACACCACGAAAACAAAAATGGTGGGACTAGGGGGACAACAGCAATTTGTAACAATGTATCTGAAGTATGGCGACTGCGTAAGGGGGAACCACAAGAGAATTTATCTGCTACACAGAGGGTGTTAGAAATAGGAAAGTCTCGTTCTGGGTGTACGGGAAATTATCAGATTGAATTAGATGTAGATAATTATTCTTGGAAGCATCAAGGTAACTTTGGTGAACCAAATAACGCATCTAAATCACTCAAAGATAAACTTCTAGGCTTCCTGGAAGATCAACCAGGAAAAGAATATACAGTAGAAAAGCTGGCAAGCGAATTTAACAGCAATAAGGAAACTGTTAGACGTAATTTAGAGAAATTATGTCAATCGGGTCAAATTCAACGGAAGATGGAACGAACAGAAACAAAAGGGGGAAAACAAAAAGCCACTGTTTATTTTGCGCCTGTTCAACAAACAAGTGCTGAACCTTGTCCTGTAATCCAGTCAGAGTAAGTATTAGAAGCCTCCACACTGGGTGTTACCAAGGGGTCAACATCACCCAATTGTTGACCCTATAGCTTGTGAGAACTCCAAGGTTGAAATTTTTCCACAGGTTTTTTCGTTCAATTGCTTCCGTAAGATTTGGTTCTAGACAGAAATGAAGAAATACGCAGTGTAACCCAAATGAACAAAGAACTCAGTAGCAAACGTTTATGAGTCTGTTGTCATAAACAAGGTATATAGCCCAACAAGACCCGAACCATGCTATAACCTAAGCTTCCACATAACCTTCATGTGGAGGCTTGTATTGAGCCTACTATTGAACCTTAAAACCCAGTTAGGACAAGGATTTTAGTCAAGGTTCAACATTCAGACTGATATATGGGTTAATTAGTTAAACTGATGTACCTTGAACTTGCAGAAATTATAGGCTTAAGCTTTTGAATGGCTTAATTGAATCTGGAAATTGGAAGTTTAACAGCTTATAATTCAAATTGTGAGATTCATTACAGGATGAGAATATGGATATCGCAAAGTCAATGATGTTAGGCGGCAAAATCGTTTATCCAGATGAATGTGATTATTCTTCGTATAAAGAATTACTGCTATGTTGTCCTTTTTGTGGTCAAGAAGTCTTTTTAAAAGCAGGTGCTTGTAGAAAATCTCATTTTGCTCACTTTGCAGGTACAGATCCTAACCAAGTAGAACAATGTGAATTGAGAGCATCATCTTATAGCAAGAGTTCAGGAATAAATAATTTTTTTCAAGATAGGAGACAAAGGTTAAAAATATTTCAAGATCGCTTTTTGAGTTTGATTTCTCTTGAGAATGATACACCTATTACTAATTTAGAATTTAACAACTGGGTTAATTCAATTAAACGCGATCGCGATCAATCAATTGATAATATTATCACGGACTGTATACACTACTTCCTAAAACATTGTCATAAAATAGCAGATAAATATATTAACACCACAGTAAATATTAATATTCAACGAGAAATAGCACTAGAAGCAATAGATTATTTGTGTGTTAAATCCAGCTTTAACTTACTAGAATACCTGATTTATTTCAGTATTTATAAGTTACTCAAAAATGAACAACACAAGTTATTTCAACAACACATTGCCGGAAAAGATGTAGCTAGTATTTGTCATTTTGTTATTAAGATAATTATATTTAACAATTGGATAGAAGTATTCAAAATAGAAGATGATCAACTCAAGAAGAAATCAAAAGATGGAAAACTAACCATAACTCCTAATCTCGACGATCAGTTTCAAAATGTGGGTTATCTATGTTTGAACGATAACGTACTTCATTTTGGTAAGGACTCTAGTACAATCCTGTGGCAAATTTGGCATAGCTTCCCAGTACTACAAGAGTACATTGAGCAATACACTACTGACACCATGATAAGTATAGAGTTCGGACTACTGAAAAAACAATCAAGTAATGTTCTTAATGATATACATATAATTAATAATAAGAATATTAATTCACCTGCGAAGATGAGACTAATTGACCGTAAGAAAATTGTCAAAATACTTGTAGGTAAAACGCAGATATATCCTATGACTTCTGGTACTGTAGCAGTACTCAAGAATCAGATGTATCAAGTAGAACTTATTAGCAGTGTGCTAACTTGGATAGACCATAGGCTATTATCAGATATATTCAATCTAGATGGCTTTAAGTACCCAGTTCAGTTACGAGTTACCGAACTAGGGAGTATACTAATACAAGAATACACACTAACAGGACTAAAAACAGTAGGCTTAATCGGTAGCATCACTGGCTACCATGAACAATTTAGCGGTGGTAGAACTATTAAAATATTTGACTGGAATTACTCGCAGTCTTGGAAACATCACAGTACTAAGCTAGAGAATCACGTCAGAAAACACCTTGCTAAGTGCAATAAGATGAAACAAATCAAGCGCAATCACCGGGATCACTCCGATTACGCTCACAGTCGTCACTCCAAGTAACTTATACGCTATTAGCCTTGTTCTAGTAGGGTGATTTTCTTAATAAGTGTATTTAACTGTTGAGTCAATTGATTGATAGTTTTTCTGCTTAAACCTAATCTGACAAAAAACTCAATTGACATTTACCCAATTAGATAAGATTAGCTTATAGGTAATCATCACTTGATAACGAATCTCGTTATGCAAGTTCTATGCAAGTTGTCATCTGTAATGAGATACTAGTAGAGTAAAGCCAACTTATGCAACTGGCTCAAACGGGCGCATCTAAGGCTTGGGGGATGCGGAGGAAAAGTCAGAGAATAGTTCATCAAAGCGACCATTAACCCAAGCCAAACGCAAATGTAATAAATGATTAAAACCAGGTTCACTCCAACGCATA
>Ga0116231_10000529_pt1 | contig 67658 bp, 53 predicted proteins | sample S1TSphgellanicum_2_FD_89695 | JGI IMG/M metagenome (GOLD analysis project Ga0116231, IMG submission 89695) | Host-associated microbial communities from peat moss isolated from Minnesota, USA - S1T2_Fd - Sphagnum magellanicum MG | ecosystem: Host-associated > Plants > Peat moss > Unclassified... | reverse complement strand
TGGATTAATCCTATCCTCAATTGTTTCGGCCCACCAATCCCCCCCCCCCCCGTATTCTGGTGGAGGACAAAACCCCCCCCCCCCCCCCGCCCCCAAAAAAAATCCCTTCCCTCTTTTTACTCTTTTCCTTTTCACTTACACTTTCACTATTCAGGTATTTACGGGATACTAGGGTTGTAGTCTACACACATATGTATTTATTCCATGGGGCAGCCCATGTGAGGGGGGCAGGAAAAAAATTTATTTCATTTACTTTGTGCCATGGTTTCTGTGAAGGATTTTGTGATGTAGTTAAAGTGGCAATCATTCAGAAAATAATTTAGCCAAATTTGGCTACATATCAGATTACATGAAAGTAGGAAAAACCAGAATCCTTCTATATTCTTGGTTACCTACGTGCTGAATTGCCCTACGGCTGGGGTGTTCCTGAAATAACCGGGCCTCAAGGCAGGGGCCGAGAGAGTAGAATATTTGAGCACTGCCCAGACCGAGGGTGTTAGCCACAGCATAAAAAACTTGACTCACTTTTAATAAATAAATATATATATTTTTAAACCATATACCCGGTGGATACCAAACTGGTACTTGCTGGGTATCACAGTAAATAAAAGTAATGTGGGGCATTCAAAACATGAAACGCCCACCTTTTTACGAGTGTTTTGCTTTTTGACATGCTCGCCGCTCGCTCGCTTGCTGCTGATGCCCAATTCCAGCATCTAGTGCGCCCTCCATTTTTGTCGTCACAAAGTGCGGAGGGTTTCATGGATCGATTCACCTCTTCATGTGAAAGAACGAAGAACACGTTCATCAAGCTGCAAAGCCGATAGGCCAGGATCAAAGCATACTAGTTACGGAAAAGCACCGGGCAGAAAATTTCTAGTGTATAATAATATTTTGGAGGGCCCCAAGGGCACGTTATCAAAAGAGAAAATAGGCCGGCGTCTCATTTTTCAAAACACCACACCCGGCCTGTTTTTAATTTGGAAATGGCCATAAATAAATAAATAAATAAATAAATAAAAATCCTTATGCCTCCCTCCTCGGTTACAGGAATATTCTTATGTGCGGGAAAAGAGAGCTTCAACCATTTGGGAATATTCTTCCTAGTCAGGAGGACACAGAACCCCTGATTAGACAGAATATTCCCGGGAAGCAAAGCCCGGGCTATCTTGACCGTCGCTCAGAGAATATTCACGTAGTCCAATAGAATAGCTTCGGCTTTTGGGAATATTCCCCCATTCTCAAAGCCCGAGCTACTACCTAAGAGACATCTCCATGGGGGAAGCATAAGTTGATATTGGCTTGTACACACTAGTTTGGATGAAGTATATGGATGTTTGGATGAAATAAGTTAACTTAGTTAAGTTTGAATCCGTAACTATGCAAAGGAGAGAAAGTTCCCCTTGATTGCCCATCATTGGCCGGTCACAACCACGGTTATTGACGGGAATGAAAAATTAACTTGGACACTATTGGGAATGTGATCGAGACTAACTACTAAGTAGACGGCCACATACAAGGTGTGGATGGAGAGAGATGCTCTTAACCATGGTAACAAAAATATTTCCCTCTATTGTAGTACCATGGCAAAAGATGATCAAGACTAACTAGTAGACGGCCACATACAAGGTGTGGATGGAGAGAGATGCTCTTAACCATGGTAATGCAAATATTTCCCACTATTCTAGTACCATGGCAATAAAAATTGACCGGAAGCATCTTTGAGAATATTTCATAGCATAGGTTAGGGTTCCATAGCAGATGGGAAAGGAACTTTTCACCCCCTATGGTGGTGGGAGTGTAGAGGTACTTGTAAGCATCAAGTTTGTGCAACTTTCCAAGGTTAAAAATCGATCAAAGTTTGTGCAACTTTCGAAGATTAAAATAACGGTTAATATTGCTTGTCTTTAAGGGAAAGAAGTACATACCTCAACATCCACAACAACCTTTTTATGCACACAATTTGAGTGTGTGTGTGTGCACATTAGAAAAGAAAGTAGTTTCAGACCAAGTCAAGACTCAAGATGCTTACATCCGACCTTACCTTCCCTATTAAGTGTTGAAATGGGAAATTTTGTCTTGTAGCACTTGGCTGACATCATTCTTGACATGTAGTAAAAAGCTCACCTCCTAACTCCTCTTTCAACTTCTCTACCCTTTTCCCCACCTCGTCTTTAAACTTTCCACAAGTAGGTTTGCCTACTTGAAAAGCAAAAGTCCCCAAAGAAATAAGTACTTCCTATTGAATCTTGTGATAGCTATCATATTTCCTAGTTTGTAGATATTGGGGATGAAACATTTCAAGGAATTTCAAGTCGTATAGATTGTTGGGTTTGAGGCTATTGGGATGAAACACATCAAGGAATTTCAAGTTGTGTAGATTGTTCGATTTGAGACTCGAGAAGCTAATAACAACCACACCACCATTACACCGTACATGGAACCATGCATGTGATGTGCATGGTGATACACACCATGACATTCCCAAAGTTCAATGGGGTGTTTGACGTTTGGGTGGCATTAGCACATAGGCAATGAATGACTAGTGAGTTATTAGTAGGTGAGTAGTAAAAACGGAAACTTACCTAAACCAATGTGGTTTATTATTAGAAGTTTATTGGTGACTACCAACATGCCAATAAGAATAGTTTAGGGTTTAGGGTTACCCTTCCAATATGGTCTTGTTGGAACTTAAAAAAAGTGATGTTGAAATATTTGAAATGTCAATTTATCTTTTTGTATTTGTTGTAAGGTTCTTAGACATAGCCATTTTCTAGTCATTGTTTTGTGCAATTTTTTTCTTGTTTATTCCAAAGATGGTCACATGATACATGCACACACATTCTACTCCCCCTTCCTTTCTCTTGTTTCATCTCCTTAACTCTTATCAATGTTCCCCTTTTCACTACCCCCACTCAACTTAATACCTACACCCCAAGCTTTGCAACATCCTTAAATTTGAGGTGGCTAACTAAAAGTGCTTAAGAATCACATGCAATTCCCACCACTTCTTGCTTCAATCTACTTGGCCATAGAACCAAAGTTGAATGTTTGACCTCATATATTATCAAGTTACTTACCATGTAGGATTAGCACTTTATATTTGTTTACATGTTCATACATTCATCCATATTTTAATACATGATGTGAGATTTTTTTGTGATTGCCTCCATGTATTTTCATGTTTAAAATGGGTTCATATTTTGTCAAAAGAATAAATTATCTATTTGCTTAAATCCTAACAACCTTGGGGAGTTTAAGATTTTCGCAGCCAAAAAGACATGTAATTCATCTTCATTCATCACTTGTACATTAAATGAGGCAAAATATGTGCCTAGTCACACATTTGTGCCTAGAAAATGGATGTATCTCATCTTGATTTTTCTTCCTATTATGCCAACATTTAGGCTTAAATTGTGGTTACATAATTCAATCCCATACATATGACCATTGAAGGACTTTGACCAACAGCATTTTTGGCATTTCAAAGCATCACAAAGTAATTGTCATCATCATCTAGATCCCACCTATAAGAACAATACTTTTGGCCAAGGAAAAAAGGTTTTGGTCATGTCATTTTAATTGAATAAATCAAATTTGTAACGTTTTGAAATTATTCTTTTGAAAAGAAAAAATGGCAAATTGTATTTGCATGTAAAATTATTGATAACCAACCATGAAATATTTGTCCATTTTAATCTATTAGGTGAAGAAATAATTAGTAATAGAAGGAATAAATAATTTTGAACTTTATAAGCTAGCCAACAAAGTTATCTTCATAAACTAATCATTAGTAAAAAGATCATTCAAATTGCTTCTCAAAAGTGACTAATTGAAAGTGTCTACCAAAATTGGTTGATCAAAATCACCTAACAACACTACCAATCGAAATAATCAAAATCGATTGCCAAACTTCATGTTTTTGAAATTTTCAAAAATCAAACCAGTTTCAATTGAGAGGTTTAAAACAAGGTTGGAAAGCTCTTTCCAAGAGCTATAAGATAGACCCTTCCGACATTCAAATTGGAGTTCATTTGAGGAAGTTATGAATTATTAAAATTTTAATGAATTTTTTTTTTGGGGGGTTGGTAACAATTATTGATTAGGAGGATAGCCAACTTGACGGCAACCAAACAAGAAGACATAGTTTTTAACTTAAATATCACATTAGTAATAATAGGCAATTAGTTATAAATGTTCATATAAACAAGAAATGATAGAAGTTAGGAAGGAAGATTTTGGGCATTATGGAGAAGGACCATAGGGGAGGAATAGAAGAATTGAAGAGAAGAAGACCATCAATGGAGGGAACAATTCACATAATTTTGCTCACTTTTTTTAAAGGTGAAAATGCGAAAGTAAGGCCATGCATTGAAACTTTAAAAGTCATGGAAATGATTGTGTTTATCGAAGTAATTGAGATCACGTGACATTATTCTTTTGAATTAACAAATGATGGAAACATTCTTGCATGTATGTTGGTGTGTATGTGTGTCTAGGAATTTGTGTGTGCATGCACAATATTATTCCTTGTTTTAAAATAGAAATTGTTTGCATATGTGTGCAAAGTTTTACCAAGATAATTATTAAATACATGGAGCTTAACATATAAAAATTTGATGCCTCGTTATTACAAATACATGATATTTGTAGTAATGGCAAAGGGCAAAAATCTAACAACAATTCATTTTTAATGTGTATGATAATCTGGGTATAAAAATGGATTGCTAGCATTTTCATACAATAATTTTTTTTTGCAAAGTACCCTTGCCTTTGTCGCCTCCTTTCACCCCCAATTTCAATCTCAAACCTTGTTATTCACAAAGTGATTTGTTTTATTGAACGAAAATATAAAATTTTGAAACTCAATATCACAATATCTAATTCATGGGAGTTGAAGCTATTATAACAATAACAAAGATGCTTCAAAAAAAAATCTCAAATTATATTAAATTTTGTGATCAATTGAATTTCATTCCCCATGTAATAGTAATGTATCTTTTATTATGTTTCAAAATCTTGCCCCTCCCCCCTTCATCATCAAACTCTAGGTACTAATGTTATGTTTTGTTTACTTTCTAGATATCTATGATATGTTGTGGAATACGAAGCCATTTTAACTCAAATCCAACTTGCACATGTTGGTTTCAATTCACAACTAACCCATGCTACATATTAGCTACCATAGCCTACCCATCTATATTAAGGGTTGCCAAGTAAATTATTCATAAAAAAACACATGTGACTAATTAGGTGCCAAAGCATGTATAAAGGTGAAGGAATTGCATTAGCCTTTTGCAACAATTAAAAAAGGGATAACATTAGGTAGTAGTTTTATCAAAGGTTGAAAAACTCACATAATCACATTTGATTAGTAACTCAACATCTCCTTTTTTTTTTAAATTTCTAACATTTTCAAATGGCAAGGCCAACCAAAAAATGATTGTTTTTCTTTGTTTTTGCACAAATTGATTTGGATTTAGAGGAGGGTTGATATGATAAACAAAAGAAAATTGATGACTCTATAGCTAATATGCTAATGTGCCTATCAAAAGTAATACCATTCATGGTTCTAAATTTAAACATGAACTAAAAACTAGGAATCATCTTTTGTTTTTTTACAAGTGAATGGTACATCTCCTCTAAAGACTTTGTCACAAGTAGAGGTGTACTTCCCTAATCCCTAGCTACTACCCTTCTTGAGGAGTTGCATTGAAATTTTAAACAAATTTATATTATGCTACTCAGACCATGTTGCTATGTTTCCCCAAATCCCAAAGTCCCCAAAAAAAAATCATTTTACCTTGTCAAACATTCTTGAACAACTAAACCCACTTGATTCCTATGTAGCTACAATCTACTAGGAAAAAAACATACCTATGTACTCTACAATAAGATCTTCTTACTTGCCTATAAAAAAATATTTTTTAAAAAAAGAAAAAAAGACCTATGTGGATTTGGAGTGATTCTTCAACTCTAATCTTATATGCACTAGTGTGTGGCCTACGCTGCAAGCCTATTTGTGAATAGGACCTAGACAATAGAGCTCAATTGTGAATTTTTTTTTATAATTTTGAAATTAATTTTCAATGGCAGAATTACTCAAAATTCAAGATCTCTCTCACCTTAGGTTTAAAAATTAGGAAATCCTTCAAGAAATCTCACTGAAAGTTTAACTTTCCAAGAGCTTGCCCTAAAAAATTTTGAATATTTAATTTTGATTTTTTTTTGGGGTCTTTTTTTTTGACAAAATTGTTCAATATTCAATAACTCTTGTGCTGTAGGTTTTAAACACTACCAAACCACCTCAGTGTACCCATCTCTACTCATCAAGGGTTTTCAAACCATACCAAGAGCACAATGGGGGTGTTGTGGTTTGGGAGATCTCAACACAACAAACAAACAACCTTCCTTAATAGATACATATTTGAGAAGGGATATTCACATACTTTGGATGCAAGGTCACTACATCACATAGAGGAAGATTGATTTCATTATCCACTTGTCATGTGCTATTAGATCCATGCCCAACACCATTAAAAACTAACAAAATACACATGCAAATCTTTAACCTATTTAACAACTTTTGTCTAGAACTTTTGTTGTAAAAAGCTAGTGAATTAGGGTCAATTTTTATCTCAAAAATCCTTTGAATGTGTCAAAACCATATTTTTCAAGTAAAATAAAATAAAATTCAGAAATTCACCCCGAGAAAAACATTGTTATAGAAAATTCTTGTGACTTTATGAAGTGTTCCAAGTTATCTTTTGAAGAAAAGACTTTTATTTATTAAGGACTTTGCATGCCAATTTTAACCCACAAAAAGAGGTAGCCCACCCAAAATCATGGGCTTTACTTTAACCACCTTCTTCAAGTGGACTATTAGTAGTAGGCTAGACAAAATTATGTCCAAAAAATTTACCAAATTCACCCTCACGTGGGGTGGGTGGGTGGGGTCCATTTTAGCCTGGATCCCCAATTTGTCTCCCTCCTCCTTTTGTGCCTTGGGAAATGGCCCACTTTGTAGTAGGCATTGGGAAAGGGAGAGAATCAATCTTTCCTTGTTCTTCTTGTCGTTCTTGGTTTAACGTATTTAACCACTTTTGTCACAACTCAACTTAGTCCAATATGCCCTCCTTGGGGAAAGACACTAGAAGCCTAGACTCCTACTTGGTCCTTGGTGTTCAAAAGTTGTGGGTGAGGAGGAAGACACATTTGATTAGGCTAGTAGAGTGTAAGATCATGGAAGATCATGGTCGGTTTGCAACCACAAACAACCAAGATGCTAAAACAACACCCCTTACACAATTTCTTGTGAGCATTTGTGCGGCAACCCTACTTGGGATGAGCATGGTTCTATCACCGCAACATTTGAGTAATGTGAACCCTACTTTGGGATGAACATGGTTCTATTGCCGCAATGTTTGAGTAATGTGAAACCCTACTTGGGATGAGCATGATTCTATCACCACAATGTTTGAATAATGTGAACCCTACTTGGGATGAGCATGGTTCTATCACCGCAACATTTGAGTAATGTGAACCCTACTTTGGGATGAACATGGGTTCTATTGCCGCAATGTTTGAATAATGTGAAACCCTACTTGGGATGAGCATGATTCTATCACCGCAATGTTTGAATAATGTGAACCCTACTTGGGATGAGCATGGTTCTATCACCCCAACATTTGAGTAATATGAACCTACTTGGGTTGAGCATGGTTCTATCACCACAACATTTGAGTAATGTGAACCCTACTTGGGATGAACCATGGTTCTATTGCCGCAATGTTTGAGTAATGTGAAACCCTACTTGGGATGAGCATGATTTTATCACCGCAATGTTTGAATAATGTGAAACCCTACTTGGGATGAGCATGGTTCTATCGCCATAACATTTGAATAATGTGAACCCTACTTGGGACAAGCATGTAAACCCTACTCCACCCTAAGATGGCCATTACAAGCAAGCCTAGGTAGGGATGGGCAAGCAAGGTGTAATCCTAAGTAGGAGCCAAGCTCTCTAGTACATCAAGGTCTGGGGTGGCAGATTACGGCATTTTCTTGACCACATTATATGACATAATCTTATGGTAATTGATCATACACATGTAATAGGGACCAAAATGTGTCTTTCAAATATAATAATGCCTTCTCTAAATCGTTGAATCTGCCACCCCAGGGGCTTCCGTATTGCATAATAGACAACTCAGGGGAAAGTTCAAGTTGTTGGAGCAACCCAAGGGTGGTCAACCTGTGGTTAATTATGTACTAAACATTCATATGCCTAGTACCCCATCAAGTGCCTTACCTATCTACCTATCTACCTACCTACCTACATTTATAACCACTTACTTAACATTACCTACCTGCAAAGCTATGAAGAAAATTTTCCCAAAAATTTAGCAGAATCATTCAGAATTATACTAGAAAAAAATTCCCAAAAAATCGCTTTTTATTTTTTATTTTTTTGTTGAAGAAAAAAAAATTCAGATTTTTTAAAATAAAAAATCACTGCTAAATGATGATGCTACATCAGAATTTATTGTTTTTTTTAAAAAGAAAAAACACTGGTGAAAAAGTGTAGTACCTATTACTAGTGCAGATGTGCTAAATGCCCCTGACAAAATGCCCCTGACAAAATCAACTCCATTACCTGTTCATCCCACTAGGTTGTTTAGCATACCCAGGAAATTGGATGAAACCCTAGTTGCCAGTTCTCCCCCATTCATCTCAGACTTCAGTATTGTAGTAGGTAGTTTGACACCCTCTAGGCCTGCGCAAGCGGTGCCTATTTTCTTGCCGGCAATGGTGGCTGAGCGACAGGGCTGACGCGCATGGTCAGTCCTTTGTCTTCAGCCGCTCAGCCACCGGTTTGTTTTTTTTTTCTTTTTTTTTAAAAGTGAGGCGCTATTGGGAACACATTGGGAACCTAGGGAACATATTGAGAACTTGATGGGGGGGGGAATTCATTGAGAACTTGAAGGGAACATGTTGAGAACAAAGAAAAAAGAAAAAAAAAAATCAATGCACTTTGAGTGCATGCTGAGCCTTCCCCATTGGGTTTTGGGGTCATGTGTTTTTTTTTTTTTTTGGGGGTACATTGCATTGAAGACATGGACAATAATTCTTTACCATAGGTCAACAACATTGCCACTTTCTTATTTTTGGGTTTGAGATGAACGCTCAAGAGAATGGAGAAGAAGAAGAAGAAGAAGACCCATGCATGAAAATTCTTTTGAAGGGAGATGAAGAGTTGGGGAAATGATTGTGCCATTTTGAAAAAAAAATGCAAACTACTATAAGAATATGGGCTACACCATTTTCTTATATAAGATTTAGAATGCTTGGGACCAGGCCGTTCCCAAAATAAGGGTCTCTGGCTCCACATCCGTTTTTTTTTTTCCTAGCAAAATTTTGCTATTTTTTGACAAGGAAAATTTGAGAAAATATTGGAATTTTTTTTTTCCAGTTTTAAATTCAACTAATTTTGCTATCTTTTGTGAAAATTTGCCAAATTTTTGATAGCACAAAAATAAATAAGTAAATAAATAAATAAAACACTTCTCCACCTTATGTGGGCTCTTATTTCAAGAATGCCCCAATCCAAGGGTGTTACCATACACAAAATGTGCACTTGATGCCCAATTAGGTCATATAAAGGTGCATTCACATGTGGTGTTAAGGACTCTAGTATTAAGTCCCCTTAACACTGAGCTAGCCATTTAGGACCTAAACCTATTTACCAGGAAGATTTTTTTAATGTTAAGTTAACATTCACTTAATATTGTTAAACAATCACCCATTTAATATTGGGTGCCACCTAGGATGCCACCTAGATTTTCACTTAACACTGACTTAACATTAGGTGTGAATGCACCTTAAGGCATTGTCCATTTACACTGCCACAAAAGTGTGGAGGGTTTTTATGTGATATTAGTTGTGAGGGAGGAAGGACTTGTGGACTGAGGACTCCTGAGAGTGGGAGACCTAACTAAACCTGGCAACCAAAAGTCTGAACCCTAGAGGGTTAGGTTAGGTTCAAGTGTAGCCAACCTCTTGGCTTATAATAACAAGGGATGTGTCAATTACAATGTGCCCTTGCCATTTACATCCTCTAAAAGAAACCAAAATCCTTCAAGAGATTACGAATCTATAACTAATCTCAAGTTTCAACACAAGCCAAAATATCATCTTTCAAAAATCCTCATATAAAAATAGACCTATTGTTACCTAGGGTCCAAAATCCCTTAAAGCTACAATACTCTATAATGAATCTAAACACAATATCATTGCCTTGACTCCTCCTGACAACAAATCTGAACAAGTCTTGCTTTGAGTGTATGCTTTCCAAAGTAGGCTATATACAAAACAAAAGAAAGAAGACAAAGTGGTGAAGCACACTATGAGGGGGCCCAACAAATGTAGTATGGAAGCTACTTCTTTTATGGGTTTAAAAGGAGTTCCTTTTCTCTTTTGTTATTACTTGAACTCACAACTTGTCAAATGCATTTCAATCTTGTACATTTTGTGTGGAATCCACTAGAGCCTAGTAGTTAGTTGAAGGGAGTTTCAACCTTGTATAGATAGTGTTGAAAATGTAGACTAGGGTTGTTTTCAACATTGGTAAGATTTCATGTGGTGTTTTGGCCACTAGGGAGGGAGGTAGGGAGGGGCCCTAGAAAATATTATGTGGGGTCATTGCTTAAGTTTATAACTTGGGTCATAAAGAAATCATCCATGCATTTTTTTTGTTCCTTTGTATTTGAAATCAACTCTCACATGCAAGATGCCCTCATCCATTGAAACGGACCTTTCGCTATTTGCATGCAAACCTTCTACTATGATTCTAATGAAAAACCTTTCGTATTTTATGTTGGGGGAAGATTTGCTCCTACAAGCATACATCCCCTAAATTACGTGCCTATGTGGTTACAACCTTCAAAATCTTGGAGGCCTTTTAAAGTGTTGTTGAAAGATAGACTAGTGCATGGATATAGAAAGTAACAAGGAGTGATGAAAGAGAGTGAACAATGCATAACATAGTAACTCCGTAGTGTAACCTACTTTGAACTACATATTCTCCCTTGGTAGTTACTTGTATTTAGGTCTATGTGATTTTCTTTTTTGTGTATTTTCATCACACAATTTTGCATTCAAGAATTTTTGCTTTGTTATTTTTAGGTGTTCCAAAAGTATCAAAAAAAATATTATGTGTTGAATATTGTGTGGAAAATATTTTGTTGTACTTATATGTGTATTATAAGTGTTTTAGATGCATGACATCCCTATGCAAAAAACATGAAAAAATGATTTTCATATACTTGAAAAGGTCAAAAACAACTCGAAAAAGGCAAAAGGTTGATTTTTGAAATAGAATTGCATCATGTTTTATTTTTCAATTTTCAAGCTTGCTATCAAGGGAGGGCAATTTAGAAAATGTATTGCAAGTAAGGCTTTAGAAGGCTACTTGTGCTTGTCTTCTTCACGGATATGTTGGTTATAAACAATTTTTTGTATAGAATTGGAGTTAGAAACTTTGTAAGATTTGAAAATGCAAAAAGAAAGTTTAAAAGAAAAAAAGTATGAAAATTATGGTAGATGAGTTCAATAAACATTTTGTCCATTAAAATCATGTACTTATACATGGAGAAAATTAGACTTGAAACCTTTGACACTAGAGTACAAAAATGGAAGATGGAATAATTGATTTTCTACAAGTTACTTGAAATAGAAAATTCACGTTGTGATTGAAATATAAGCTAGTTAAATTTATAATTAACAACTATGATGATCATATCCCAGGTGAACAATGGCTCCACCCTTAACACTCCCATGGGACCAATTGTTTTGCAATTGCCTTTACAATTGTTGTTAGCACTTTCATTAGTTAAACACCATAAGTTGGGGAACACATGTTCAAAGCTTTTGTACACCTTTCAAGCTTAATTTCATATATATGACAAGGTGAGTTTCATCATTAAATCATTTTTTAAATAATGAAATGTTTTTGTGTGAAAATATGAAGTTAAGGTGTTGAAAACCATCATAATTATTGCAAACTAAGACCTGAATAATTTCACTCCTATGAAAATGTTATAGTAGTTCATGAAATTATTATTATTATTATATATTTATAAAGAAATTGAAATATATATATATATTCGTTTTGTCCATGTGAAAACTAACCCTAGGCGTTTGATAACTAGTGCATGTACAATTGCTTGTGCTATCACTAGATGAATATTTTCTTTCTCTAAATTCTAGTTACTTGGTTGGTTGGTCGGTTGCAATGGAACCAACCAACCAACCAAGTGAAAAAAAATACAACATGGTGGGTCAAAGAATATGTAAGGGTTTCTGACTACTGAAACCCCTTGTCAATATGACCATAGAGTTGAGTACTTGGGTTTATTGTGTTGTGCTTCATCCAACAAGAAGGGGATGACTAGAGTTAATTTTGCATATATATATATATATGAGTAACTTTTTAGTACTATGTTTTTAATAAAATTTCATGCCTATCTGTTATTATTTTAGTCATTAATGAAATAGCTGAAATGAATGTATGATGAGTATTATTTTCATCCATGAAAAGAGCAGTCATGATGTTTTCATCCAAGAAGCAATATGATTATGAAAAAGTAGGGCCAATGAGAACCGACTGTGATACCTAGAGCTACAACTTTTGAGAACCATTGGCCAATGATATTATATATATACCCTGCCTTACCCAATATTCAGCTGGTCTGGTTTATTAGTAGAACTATAAATTTTAGGTGCCAATAATAATAGCCTAACAACCTTTTTAAGTCAATTTTTTAGGCAATCAACTTCACACAATTTGTTACATCAACAACCTCCCTTTTTCTTTTTCTTTTTTTTTTTGGTTTTTATCTGTTTGGCAATGTGACCATTTAGGGTTTAGATTTTTTTTGTAACATTTGTTGATGTCTAAGTGAGCAAGGAAGTGACATTAGGGTTTTTAAATTTTCATTTTGGTGAAAATAACATATTAAAAAACTTCCTTTGGGGAAGTTGATGGACAATTTTTTTGGGTTTCTTTCTAGCAAAATTAAAATGTTAAACCCAAGTTTGCATATGTTGTATTGTGAGAAGAAAATTCACCATTAGATTTTGACACAATTTTCGGTTTTTGGTCAATTTTCCTAAATTTGAACTAGTATTTTTTTTAATTTATTTTTTTAATAATAATTTATTTGTTTTATTTTAATCTAATTTAAAGATGTAGCCAAATTATTGATCATCAACAAAAATATTTAGCAAAATTTTTCTATAGACCATATATGAAAGCTAAAAAACAATAAGAATCCTTTAAAAATTTGGCTACATGTTAGAACCTATTGAAAAAATTTAACAATTTTTTTTTGGGGGCAATTTGGCATGTTGGGATTCCCCCCCCCAACCCAAAGCAAAAATCATTTGTATGCATCAAAATCATATTTTTCAAGTCAAAAAAAGTGAACATTTGTGCCAAAAAAAATTGGAATGATGGACAATCTTTCACAAACATGTTGTTTAATGTTATATGTATATGAAATGATTGATAATGATGTCATATATTAAAAATTGAGAAGAAAAAGGAAAAAATTGCATTGAACTTTGTAAATTTTAACTCACTCTAACGCCCACTTGTTAAAATTAACATATAATTTGGTGTCCAATCACCTATAGGAGGTGTGCAAGAATAGAAAAAAAAACCTTATATATAAAATTAATGATAGGAACACATCCATCAAAAGTACAAGGCAAATGAGAGCATAAGTAGACACAACCCAAAGAAAAAACAAAAGCAAACTATCAACAAAAAATAAGGAAAAAATCCTATGCAAATAGGACCAATGGTTACAAAATGACAATCAACGATAACAAAGAAAACCTAAGACAAGAAAGTTGTTGTCTACCACAAATCAGCTAGTGACGAAGGTGCATTAACTATGATGTGTGGAGGAGATGAAAAACCCTGACCAAGTGCAATAATTCATTAAAGAATTGTTATGGCTTGCACACATTACAAGGCTATGGACACACATTGTCGATAGTGAAAAACAAACATTGAAAGTACTAAAGAAAATTAATGATGATGTGTAATGGTGGTTTGTGCACAAGTGGTCAAAAATGAATCAAAGCAAGAATGAAAACACTCATACGTCTCAATAGTAAGGGGAATGAAGTCATCACCTAGTGCTCGCTCGGCATAGGATCGTGTTTTTTCCTGAGCAACCATCATTGTTATATGTGTTGTCGTGTTGATGTTCGTTACACCATATTTATGTGAATTGGATCAATAATGACAATGTCCATCAAAGTTTGGAAGTTGTTTTTGGTGATAAGGATATCCATTCGTTGTTGGGTGTGGCGAGGGAAAAGGTGGGAGACCTATTTCTAAACATGTGCTCCATCTCCAAAGGAATAGCTGCAACAATGTCTTGAAGTGTGTTGTGGGTTGTTGTCCACTCACTCCTATAGGGGCACCAAAAGAAATGGGTACCTAAATTGTCAATGGTATGACCATAGTGACACTGTGAAAGGTGGGCAATAATAGGATGTGGCAAGCCAAGATGGGTACATAGTGTTATAAAAAAGTGAGCTGATGATAAACAAAATGATGGTGTGGTAGGATGAGCTAGTAACCAAGTGCCTGCCATTAGACCCACACATGAACAAATATGTGTTCACACGATATGTAAAAGAACATTTATTAGAAGTAAAGCAAACTTCTACTCGTGCAGATAATCCACTAAAAAAATCTGCAATTGGGGATAAAATTGAACCACTAAACTCTCAAAGGGTGGGACATGAAAATAAACAACTTGAGGTAACATGGTTTGGACATCTTGTAGTGCCATTTCGAATGGGGAAGTGTTAGTTTCAACATGTGCTACTACATCTAGAAGAATAAGGCGAACATCTTGCAGGAAACCAATCACAAATGCAAGAATAATCAATGTCCAACACCCCAAGAATGCAAGGGCAATAATCCAAACCACAAAAAAAAGGTTAAGCATGCCCAAAGAAGTAGGAAGAATGGTTTAACGACGAGCTAAGTGACCAATAAAACCATTAAAAGATCCCACACCAAATAACTTTGCAATGTAATTATGGTATGAATACTGAACTTAGCATAATGCTACAAAATACTTGGAAATGGGAACACTATAAAAAGCAAGTAGCCTAGACGTTGGGCATAGCACAACGAAAACATTACAAAAGCCGTTTGAAGATCTGCAAACATAAGGAGACTAAATATTGTCTCAAAATCCTCATGGAAAGCCTCAACAAATGATGTGGATTCCACCGATGCACCCAAAATACGAAAACCCAAATCTTCTGAGTAAAAAAGCCAAGAAGAAATGATATAGATTGGTTCAACCCTATGGAAATGAAACTACACATTTCGATGGCTATATTAGAAACCCTAAATGCCGATAATTCTTCATATAATCATGAACCACTATCTCACACTTGCCACAACTCATTACACCAAATTAATGAAAATTAAAATGGTCTACAAGAATATCCTTAAACTGAATAACTAGAGTGTGGGCAACTAAATGATAGGTCACCACATTGATTGTGATAGGACATATGCTTCCAAATTGCTTCTTGAACATTAAGAGTCAAGATGCGAAAAACAAACATGATATTGAAAACACGATTTCAAGCAATGTGCCCACATATTTCAAAAAAAAAGTCAAAATTATTCATAGAATCATTTGGGACAAAACATTCTCGTAAAAGCTCATACACCATACCCAAAGGACCACCAAAAAAATAGAACCATACCAAGAATAGTAGCGAGACATGAATATGATGACCCCATGAAAATTTTATTTATTTTAAGCACATTTCAAAAGTCTTCATGTTGGTGGACAAAAACTTCTTCAAGTTCTGACTTTTTATTCTGAATCCATGAAAGTCACAATGAATTAATGAAAACGCAACCCACAAACTAGTAAGGGCCAAAGACCCTTGAACCTAGCTACTCTAAAATGAATCTCAACATTGTATGAATCCCTCCCTGTTTACCAAGGCATGGCTGGTAAAGCTCAATTCTCCCTCACCCAAAAGCATATCCTTGAAGCTAGGGAACTCTATAATGAATCTCAACACTATATTGCTCCCAGTCTACTAAGCACGGCCAATGAAGTTGGATTTCCCCCTCACTCCTAAGGCATAATAACAAGTCCACAACAAGGTGTTTTTTTTAAAGGATTTTGTGATGTAGCCAAAGTGGTGATCATCCAGAAGATAATTTTGCCAAATTTGGCTATGTATGTACAAAAGTTTTTTAAAAACAGGATCTTTGTATACTCTTGGCTACCTCCTGGAACTTATCATACAAATCTGGCGATTTTGAATTTTCTTTTTTCATGAAAATCAGGCGAATTTGGGTCCTTTTTTTTTTTTTTTTAAACCATGAAAAAATCATTTGCATAGGTCAAAATTATTTTGTTTCATGTCAAAAATTGGCGAAAATTCGCCAATGAAAAAAATCACTGGTCCTCCCTCCATGGTTTGTTGTTTGTTATTTCCAAGTGTTTTTAAAATAATTCTTCTTTGTATCCATCCAAAGTGGAGATGCATCCATTGGGAAGATGTAGAACTGGTGATAATCATCCCTAGGAAGATTTAGCCAAATCTGGCTATAAATAAACCAGAAATAAAGTACAAATCTTTAATCATCCTTCTATATATTTGGCTACACAAACTAAATATATACTAAATCTGAGGAAAAAATTTCAATATCTTTTTTTCCTCACTTCTGGCGACTGACTGAATTACCTCCAAAATCAATTTTTTTCCAATGTTTTATTTCTTATTTCGCCTTTTGGCGAAATTCCGCCAGTAATTTTTTTCTTGAAAAAAAACGCTGGTTCAACTTTCCCCCTGTTCAAAAAGTCCTCTGTTGTTTCCCCCTTTGTTTTGATTCCTGTTTTGGTCCCCCCTTGTTTTGGTCCCTCCTCCCTCGCAGCAGCGCCTCACGTGAAGCTTGTTTGCTTGCTTGTTTGTTTGCTTTGCGTGCTTGCATTGCTGCTGCTCCTAATGCTGTTTCTGTTGTGTTTGTTTTCCTCCTCAAAGGATCTAGGTTTAGAGTTTTGGGTTTGAGCTGCCCGGATCTCTGGTACATTGTGCACTAACTGTGGCATTTTTGCTTATTTATCAAGTCGGCGAGGAGGTTTGCAGTGGCGAGTCTTGGAAAGCATGGGGAGCTTGGGTGGGAAAGGTGGAGCGTCTAAACTGGTGTTAGGCATCAGCTTTGTCTTCTTCATTATCGCTTTTGGCCTTGCCATTGGTGCTGAGTCTCAACGAAGCCAGGTTTTGCTGCTTATCATCATCTTCTTCGCTTCTTCGTCCGCTTCTCTTTTTTTCTTTGCTTTCTTTCTTGTGTGTGTGTGTGTGTGTGTGTGTGTTTCTCTCTCTTTCTCTCTCTGTGTCTGCGTGTTTAGGTTTTAGGGTTTAGGGTCTCTCTATCTGTATCTTCTCCTTCTCATTCCTTGATTTTTCGGCTGTCTGTTTGTGGTCTTCAAGGCAGATACAAGCATGCATGCATACATACGTGTAGATAGACAGACAAACAGACAGAGAGCAAACAAAGAAAATTACTTGCTGTTGTCTTTTGTGGAATTGTCACATTGGTAGCACAACCCTAATTTTTCTAGCACCCTAGATGTTCTTGTCTTGGCTTTCTGCAGAGACAGAAACATTTCAAGATCTGGACTAGGGTTATTGCTATTTTTTAATTTCTTTTGAATCTGCATACATTGTTGACAAAAGGAGACTATATCATTTAGCTCCATGGCAGAAATGTGGCAGCTGGACCCAATTTTGTCATTGGTGAAATTGGTTGTGATGGGCACAAATTCTTCTGGTTCATGTCCCATGCTTGATAGCAATAGTTTACTTCCTGCATGTGAAACCTTCAAGAGGTTGGAAAGTTCAATGAGGAATGCAAATGTGCTTGCTACTGTCTTGAAGTTCCCTTGGGACAGTAAGACAGAAACAACTGATGATGGTTATGGTGCAATGGCTTTTATCTGGCAGGCTACACAAACAACAGATGCAGCTGGATATTTGATTTGTAAATACACTGCCACCACAGCAACTGGACTTGCTGTAGGTGCACTTGTCTGTTTGCTGGTTGCCCAACTGTTCATTACAATTGTCACACGATGTCTGTGCTGTGGGGTTGCTTACAGTCCTGGTGCTGCTCGCACGTGGGCTGTAGTTGCGTTCATATTTTCATGGTAATCAATCCTTTAAAACTCTGTCTTCTTAATTGTCTCATGGATTACAATTTTGAATAAAGGACACAATTTGGGTCCATCTGCTAATAATAATAAACGTATTGCTTTTTGCAGGTTGGTTTTCATTTTGGCGTTTCTTATTCTACTTGTAGGTGCAACTGCAAACAAAATACAGACACAAGGGTATTACAATAGGAATGTGACATGTCAGCAAGTAAAGAAAAGCTTGTTTATTGCAGGAGCCTTCTTGACCTTCATTACAATGGTGTTGAGTGAGCTTTACTATATTCTTATATCCAAGGCTTCTTCTTCTGCTGCACCGTATGGTGGTCCTCCTCCCCCTATAGGATTGGCTACTTATGCTTGAACCAGATATCATCTGAAAACTGAACAAGGGTTCTGGTGTCTTCTCACTCTCCTCTAACTAAAGTTCCTCTTTCTACCTCTGATGACCCAACCTACTTGTATTCTATTTCAAATTTTGTTCCAGACTGTATTCTTTTGTGGATGCAAAGACATTTGGTCTAAAATGGTTCATCAAATTGTGAGGTGGAGGGGTTTAAAGTCTCTGGGATAGTTGCTCATATGCTTGTTCTGGACATTTTAGCGGTGAGCTTGAAATGCCAGTGATGAATGCAGCCTGTGGGACAATGCCAGATTGATGAGTGCTCTGCCCCTTTCAGAGTTGAATCCCTTGTTGCTTTGAGGGGCTGGGGTAGGGATTTTAGTGGGACTGGCTGACAGTCAAACAATTATTCCCTTACATTTTTTATGACAATGTAAATTTGTAGTGAATCCTTGGGAGTGATGAGACATGGTTGAAATTGGTCATGAATTTTTGGAATGTAGGGTTTTAGGGCCTGATCAAACCAGCAGCCACCAGTGCCACTGGAAGCCTATTGTGGATAAACCCCATGTGAGTTGACATTGGGTTTCACCTTGGTAACCTATCCTGTGAAGGGCAGATCCTGTACATAGGTGGGTAGGTAGGATAGTAGGTGTTTACTAGGTAAGGAGATGCATGTTGATAAGTCAGTACACAGGTAAGGGCCAGCGGACTTTTAATAGGTAGGTGTTAGACAGAAACTGAGCTAACTGCCATGTTTAGTTAAGGAACTAGAACCCAATGGAATTTCAAGTGTTTCCTATACACCCACCATCCATTCCTCGTGGTGTGCAGACGGCTGTTGGTTCACTCTGGCTGGGGTGTAGGCAACTCAAGGGCCAATTTGATGCTGTCACAGGGTGGAGCAAAGCTACTGAACTCACAACAAGTCGTATTGTAGCTGTATTTTTTCTGCACTTCTCACAATTTCGGATTACATATGAGTTATGGGTAGGAAATGCCCTGTTATTCTAGCTGTAGCAAAATTTAAGTATCAAAGGGGGGAGTACACATATGTTTCTCACTTCTTTTGTGTTCTTGAGCAAAGTGATGTGGATAATCTCCTCAAATGCTGACAAGTTTGAGCTGACAAGAAGTGAAGTGGATGGGCCATGAAGAAACAGAGCATCTTGGCTTCAGCATTAAATTACTGAGGACAATCTTTTCTCTCCTTTCTCTGAAAAAAATTTCATTAATGTCATGCAGACTGGGCAATTCTTTTTGTTGTGATAGATTTTGTGCTCCTAACACTAATTAACACTAATTAGTTTTGAAACTAATCTTTTACTTATAATTTCATCATTATTAGTTTGTTATTAAAGTCAATAGTTGAAGCAATATAAACCATAATTCATTAAGTGCATCATGTACACATTATGTGTGATTTCATAATTTCTGGTGATGCTTGCAATAGTGTGTTGTTAGTGCATGAATTCAGTGTGTTTTGTTTTTCCAAATTTGTGAGGTGGGTGGGTGGGTTGGGGATCATCCTCAATAGGATTTAGCAAAATTTGGCTACAGGTCAGAGATGAGAGTAGAAAATTTTCGGATCCATACTATATTTTTGGCGATATGTTGGAAGCTGTTGTCTAAATATGGCAACTTCAGAATATTTTTCCTCATAATGTGACAACTTTAAGCCCTTTTTTTCCAAAAATTTCTTTGAATCATTTGCACCATCCAATTTTTATGTTTTTGGGTTGCAAAGGTTTTTTTTTAATGCAAAAGTTCTGCCAATAAAAAACCATTGCATGAATTGTGTGTTAATGACACTCACACATATAGTTACAGTTTTCTTTTAAACCCTTTTTTTTGGGAAATTTGAACTTCGACTATCAAAGCTTTTTACAAAGAAGCTTTATCTCTATGAGGGCTTAATGAGATCTTTTCATTAAATTTTGAAAAAAACAAAAGAAAAAATCATTGAAGACATTTCAACTTCATATTTGCAAATGTGTGTGTATCTATGATTTCAAAGACAAATTTTCTGTTGACATTAGTGAAGTAATATGTGGAATTTTCTGTTGACAATAATGAAATAAAAATGCTAACCGATGAAAGCTTATGAAGTATTTTAGCTTGATTTTCAAGATCCTTGTCTATTATAGTTTTGAAATAGTTGCCTAACTAAGAGGATGGGATTGTCAAACCCATGGTAGTGCATCATATATTTTCCCTAATATGATGTGTTTTCTCATCCAAATGCTATTGTCCTAGTAGAATGGAATTTGTATACACATTTGAGTTCCTAGTTGCAGTGTCTATTGCTATTTGATGAATGAACACAAAATCGTTCTAATGTATATAACTTTCATGATAATGTGTTTAATTATTATTGTTGACACCATGCATTTGTGGCTCAAACCGAACTCCCAAAGTGATAAATAGGAATGCATTACAGATTCATTCAATTTGTGAGCTCCAAAATATTGATTTCAATGATGTAGCTTCCAAAACCAAGTCGATTTAATTCCATAATCCCACGCAATGTCCTAACAGAATTCACTCTCATGAGTATCAAGAAATCTCCATACTCGTGACTAATGAAACCATGACCAGGTGAAGAACATGACCAGGTCGAACAAAAACTTCCAGACAAGGACTGCAGAACCAGACAGAAGAAAAACACAGTCGGAACAAACTAGAGCAAAAAGCACAACAAGACTAGAATGTGATAACAAAACCAAGAAAATATCTCAAAGACTCTCCAATGACAAACCCTGCTCTGAGCTTTAGGAACCCATCCAATGCTAGTAACCTGATATACCACACCACCTAATTGTCGCCACAAGGAATCCATGCACTCCATCTTTGGATCAGTATACAATTTACTCTGTTTCAATCCCTCAACCTTGTCATCTGCAAGAGTTTAATGGATGATGACACAAACTCATGCAACAGTGCGACTCAATGAATTGAATTTCCATAATATTGCAGATATTCCCATGTGCTTGCTGGTTATCTCTCTGCTTTACACCAATTGGAAATGTACCAGTACCATTCTTGTGATCTTTACTGCTTCATGAGGAGTTCAATGACCATCATATCTACAGGAAGTCATCGACTGTCCTCAAGACAAACAATAAAGGAATCACCCAAAACAAATGATATATCCACACACACATAGCAGCTCATAGGAGGGACCACTTACAACTTCAAAACAAAAGCCCAGAGCATTTAAAGTAATATGAGTTCATAGCTGCCAAGGTTTGAAGTTCCTATCTGGAGCAGCAGAGAATCAACAGGCTTGACAAATTTCTGGTGCAACCATAAGCCAGTTCAGGTAAAATACATGCGTCTCCTGCACAGAATCCTGCACCCATCATCAAATCTATAAATGAATAATTTGTTCAAAATACCAACATCAATGTGCCACCTCACAACCTAACATCCACAGGAAAATGAAGTGACCACACACAACCAGAGTGGGAAACCAATTCAACTTTATTCATTTTATTTATTTTTGACTCCCACATACAAATGTGCTCTGACAAAAACACAAGTGAAACAAGGCAAACATCCATTTACAATTCCTGTAACTTGCCAATTCAAACCAACATTACTTTGGAGCAAACTTGCAAAGGACCAAAACTTCTTCATCTTCCTCCCAAGATTTGTTTCCTCAAATAGACTGTGCAGGATCCAACTTTTTCTATTTACTTGAAATTAGAACATACCAGTGAAGTCAAGAACTATTCGGAATGAACAAGCTCTCAGTCTTCATATACCCTGCACTCATCAGTCTCGGGGTTATCAGCACAGTATGCTTCGAGTGGATCTTGCGATAGCTTTTTTCGGTCCCGGGCATGTGATGCTTCTGCGGCCAGTTCCTCATACTCATCCCATGCAACCGCACAGGGTGCTGAAGTCTCATCTTCTTTGCAAGTGGCTCTTGCCTCTTCCAGGCTCTTGGCAACCTGCAGAAAATCATTAGAACGTCAGAACGATCAGTGCTGCGTCATGCATAACATATATTGTCTCCATGACTGATAACAAATTCCTCAGTTCTGGCAACGAGCAGGTAGATGGGGGACCTAGAGACTGCCGCATAAAGGGATCATCGACAGCAATGTCTTCGCTCTCTTCATTTCCGCACACGAGGAACGGCTATCAATTGTCGAAGACCTGTTAATCTAGCGAGTGATTGGAAGTCATCGCCAAAATTTCGGAGAGTTGAAGGTCCGGTTCTTTCGTGGTTCGACTACAGAGCTTGGAGAGGAGCTCAAGATATTAGTATTGAGTCCCGCCAATTGCACAGATATAAGAGGGCGTGTTATGACGAAAGAAGCAGCGGCACGAGAATGAATACATAGCATAGAACGAGTCCACACGCAGTCGCGCCTAAATCTAATAGTACTCTGGCGTCGTTCGTTTACTAGTCACGACCTTAGATGCATTAAAGGTCAAATAGGAGTCTCAGATGATCTCCGCTTTACCTTTGCGTCGATGTCATCCTGCGTTTCCACGCCGGAGCCTTGAGGCTGCGCCATGGCCACTACCGCCAGCGAGGTCCTCCGCCGCACTCCGTAACGCTGAGGATGCACCATCCTCACGCACGAAACCGACGAAAACACTGCCGTCGGCTGCTGCGTCATGACCGGCGCGGGCGCGAAAACTGCGACTGAAGATGAAGATGCCATGGCGAGCGAGGCCATAATAAACGAGTTTTACCCTGCAAAAGGAAAAAAAAGAAAAAACGCAAACAAACCAAAAACCAACCTGCGTGCAACAGCAACTGTAGGAGCACCTCCGAAGTAGAAAAAACGAAATCAAACAAGATTGTCAAGAGCACAGACGGGAACTAAATTGCAAAGAGGCACGCTGTCTCTCTCTCTCTTGCACGCGACAACTTCCCCCGTCCCCTTTGCGCTCGCTACACAGGCTCGTTCGCTGAGAGCTTCTGGCGCCAGGCAGGGATGAGGGCAAAGGGTAGGGTAGGCTAGGGTAGGGCTGCCCGCGTCCTCAATGTTGTCTATCCACAGCTTTTGTGTGGATGGCCACTTCTGCTGGCCCAGCTGCCCGCAAAGTTCTGCCCTGGGTTGCAGCACAGATATTTCTTTCTTGTTGGGTGTGGCGTTCAGAGAGTGGCAGAGCATTCGTGGCCCTGTATTTTCTTTTCTTTTTTCTTCTTTTTCTTTTTGCCCTTTTCCCCCGTTTTCACACACTTCTAGAAAGACAAAGAGAACCAGCCAAATTAAAAGGCGGATGGTAGGGCTGTGTGCAGTTAGTTAGTAGTTACCTACTATCTACTCTGGTTACCTATGTAGTTAGTTACCAATGCACCTTGTTGGGGGGGGGGGCCAGAAGGGGGGGGTGAGGAGGGAGGAAGGAAGGGCCTCGAGTGTGCACTATCATTTCTAATTAGTAAAAAATGGAACCAAAATTAAATTTTGGTTTAGAAATTAGACCCTTCAAATTTTGTGCATTTCAATATCTTTTGATCTAAGTAGACAAAGGTTAATAATAAAACAACTCTAAATTTTGAAATGATTTACATATTTACTCCCCATGTAAATCAATGCAACTATTTCTAAAAAGACATTCAAAATCATTTACATTTACATAATTTGACATAACTTTAAATGCATTCACATGATTTTACACTCGCATTACTTACATGTCCAAGGTGAAGCATTTACATTTATATGGACGTGGATGATAAATTTTACACTTATACTTACATGGAATGTAAATAAGTTTGTTATTTTTATTTACATGACAAGTTAATCTAAAACCATACACACGACACATGCATAGCATATGCAAAAACTTGCTTTGATTTTATTTATTTATTTATTTTCCCCATGATGCTCATTAATAGGTATCATGGGAAAAAAATGCAAGGCATGTTGAAAAATGGAACACCCATTGGAACAAGCATTCCATATTTTTGAAACACCTTACACATAAGAACAAAGAATATATATATAATTAATTAATGAGGTACCTTCCAATTACACTACAAAATTAGAACATGGCTTTGTGAAATGAAGATAAAAGTGAAAGTTGGGAAGGAAAAAAGAAGGATAGAAAGGTTGTCAATGAACTAAGGTTTAAGAATAGTAGATGGATGAAATGACAATTTCAAAAATGATGCACACCCATGGAAAGAATGTTGTTTGTGAATGAAGTTGATCATGAAGATGTAAGGGCCATATGCAAGGATGAAATGTGTTGAAATCAACAAAGGTTATCTCTTAAACAAGTTGTGACAACAACTAGATTATACCCTGCAAGGATAATATAATTTGTTCATGGATGAAGATTTTCACACATATAAATTGACCATGTAGATAAACTAATTATGATATGGGATTTTTTTTTTACAATGAATTATTATTTTTTTCATGCATGAAATTGATCATGTAGATCGAAACAATGAAATGGAAAATCAAAACATATGGATGAAGTTGTGTTCATAAATGAAAGTCAAAATGTGGAATTAATCATGAAAGAAATTCAATTTAACATGGATTCATTTGACCACATGAATGCAATTCCAATGTGGATGAAATTACTTTCATCCATGTTGTTGAAATTCATGTACATGATTAATAATAAACATGCGATCAAATTCATCAAGTATTTTAATTTCATCCATGTACTCAAACATCATTTTTCTGTTTATTGCACCCCATTTATGCTCTATCTTTGTAATTAAGGTCATCTATGTCATCAATTTCATCCATTCTTCCAAATTTAATCATATTATTAACATGTACATCACCCCTATCATTAATTTCATTCATGTGACAAAGTTCAATGATATGGTCCCATTCCATCCATGTGTTCACCTTCATTCATACTATCAAATTCATCCACTTGGTTGTTTTCATTTATGGTATCATTCATTTGAATCCAATTTGAGTCTTCATTTTGTACCATTAATCAATCTTGTTCATATAGTCATATCATTCCACATCGTCAATTTCATCCATGTGAAAATGTTCATCCATATCAATTGATCAAATTAATCATTTTGATCCATATGGTATGATATCATGCATATCATTAATTTTATTTTTGTTACCAATTATTTCATGTTTGGCATGTAACATTCATTTTACCCAATTTGTCATTTTCATTAATGTCGTGAAATCCATCCAACTTTAAGTGTTGATATGGCCCAATTTCATCCACATAAGATATTTATATTAGTTGTTCCATAATATCATCAATTCCAAATTCATCCATTGGTGAATGTTGTATGTTGTAATTATGTAATCAATTTTTTCTTACTTGATCAATGTCATTCACTTCATCAAATTTTTAAATATATATAACCTAGCTAAATTGTAGATGAACCATTTACATGATTTTTGTGTATGATATTATGATAAAATAAAAGCAAATAATTCATCGTGTAATGGCACTACCTATCTTTGCAAATTCAAACATAATCATGAAAAATGATGAAATTAAAAAAACATTGATAAAAAAATTATAATGTATTTTTAAAATGTTTTACTTAAAGGAAAAATTCCTTGCCATGTGATGAGGTATTTTCAAAAGCAAAATGCTCACTCCAGTAAACATTCATTTTTATTAGAAAAAACCCATGTCCACCAAATATCATGGAAAAAAATAAAATGTTTTTTTGTGAGTGTTTTATGTCAGGTCATTGCCCTTGGAATGGGGCATTCTCAAAATAAGCCCCCCTTGAGCATTATTCCATTCATAATGACCAATGTTGTGTGTGTAAATGTAAATAGTAGTATATATGATATGTAAAATTGTGTAAGTGCAAAGTCATTAACATTTATGCATCAAAATCATATATACGATTATTTACATTACTTATCATTTACACAAATTAAAGAATTGAACACCTCACCTTGCCCAAACATCTTGTTCACATTTTATTGTTCATGGATCTAACACCCACTTGCTCACTAACCACTCTCGTGTAATGGCATTAATACATGAATAAATATAACTAAATCAAAAAAGGCCCATCCCAGTTGAACTCCTTGTGCAACTTGGAGGGCACATAAATACCACTATATGTTGTGAACATACATGTTTTCTTTCCTTCTTGCTTGCGTAGGGCAAAAAAATGGACAACCCACTGATTGGCAGCATTCAATTACAATTTATTTTAAAAAATTTAATATACTTAAATAAAATTATTTAAGCATACTTGTACAATACATGTATTTTTTATATTGTTTAATTCCATTAGCCTTTGTTTTTGAGCTTGCCATATCTAAATATGCATGGTCATTTTGAGTTCCCAATGTTAACAATGACTTCATTGGTTTTGAAGGTTCATAAAGTTGTTGGTGTTAATGTCGTTAAACATGGAGATGGATGAATAAGACAATTTATGCACTTCAAAGTAAAAACATGGTTAGGTGGTTCATTTTTGACATTTTGAAAAGTCCATATCATAGATTAATTAAATTATTTTCAATTACGATAATTTCCAAATTATAAAATCTATAATTATCCCTTATTTTTTAGTCAAAAATATTGGTAGACCACTTAATGAATATCATTTAAAATGTGATTGGTTCAAAATTCAAAGTGAAAGCTTGCGTAATTTAATATGAAGTGATTTATAAATGATAAAAATTTGTGAAATTTTTAATTTTTAAAATCAAAATATTTTATATTAGGAAAATTCCAATGCATTTTACTTTTAAAATTTTCATTTGATGATGGATTAGTTTTTAATTTTAATTTTGACATTACTACACTACACCAAAATGCATCTTAGTTCATTCTGGATTTCACCCTTAATGAATTCGGACATTTTTACCATAGTGAAATTAGTCAACCCCTAGTGAACAAAAATAAATTGTTATGGATAATGAATTGGTTCACTAATACTTAATGAAACAAGGTTATTATCAAATGAAATACAAATTTACCAAGCCATTGCTAGTTAATTAACCATGCAACATGAAAATCAATTAAATTTCAATTATTTAATATATAGTATTATTGATAATTTCATGATTTTCAACCTATGAATTATTGACACATGCTGTTACTTAAGTTAGGTTAAAAACATAACCTACGTAAGTACGCCACATAATCAACCTAGGCACCTATTATAGGGAACTAAATGGGGGAATATTTGATCAATTTAACATTATTGACCATGAAAAAACCACTTTTAAAGTTTGATCCTTTGATAAATATTCGGTGGATTGCAAGCAAACACCCCTACCACCAAACCACCCCATTTGTTATGATAATATGTTACATTGCATTCTATTTATCAAATATTTCATTTTAAACATTACAAAAACATAAACTTTGAAAATTAAAATATTATTGAATTTTGGTCCAAATGAAATGATTCGAATTTACATTAAAAAATTTGAATAATGTACATAATTACATTTATCTCTTTTTGAAAGTGTAGAATCATTTGAACAATTTTTTTTGAATATCATTATTCAATAACATTTTAATAGCGATTCATTTGAGAAAAAAAAGTTTAGTAAATGGATTATTTTTTTGCTAATACAATAATGTTACCTATGTTAGGCTACTTTCAGTTATTATAAAGCTACTTTTCATTAATATAAATTATTTCACCCTACACTATTTATGGTTATTTATGGTTATGGTTATTTTTTGTTATTTCACCCTAGGCTATTTCTGGTTATTCTAAGTTACTTTTGTTATTTAATTTATTTCATTTTAGGCTATTTTCGACTATTGCAAGTTATTTTTTATTGTTTTATGTTATTTTTGGCTATTGTAAATTATTTCACTTTAGACTATTTATAGCTATTATAAGTTACTTTTGGTTATTTTAAATCATTTCATCTTAAATTATTTTCAATTATGCGAGGTTATTATTGGTTACTTTTGATTATTGAAGGTTATTTCACCTTATGCAATTATTAGTAATTATAAGCTATTATAAGCTATTTCACTTTAAGTTATTTTTATTTATTGTAAATTATTTCACCTTAGATTATTTTTGGCAATTCTAAGTAATTTTAATATATGATTATTGGTGGTTATTATATTAATGGTTATTAGTAGTTATTCTATTGATGATTACTAATGGTTATTGGTGGTTATTATAAACTAAATTAACATAGGTTATTAATGGCTATTGGTGGATATTTTATTAATGGTTATGAATAACTATTTTATTGGTGGATATTAGTGGTTATTAGTGGTTATTCTATTAATGGTTATTAATAATAAAAAAATTATTAATGGTTATTAATAACTATTATATTAGTGGCTACTGGTGGTTATTCTATTAATGGTTATTAATAAAAAATTTATTAATGGCTATTGGTGGTTATTATATTAATGACTATTAATAGTTTTTTTTATTAGTGGTTAATGATGGTTATTAATGGTTATTATATTAGTGGTTGTTGGTGTTTATTCTATTAATGTCTATTAGTAGTTTTTTTATTAGTGGCTATTAGTGATTAATAATGGCTATTAATGATTATTTTATCAATGGTTATTGGTGGTTATTATATTAATATTTATTGGTGGTTAATAATGGTTATTATATTAGTGGTTATCAATGATTATTAATGATTGTTGGTGGTTATTTTATTAACATCTATTAGTAGATGTTCTTTTGGTAGATATTGGTGGTTATTAATGGATATTATATTAGTGGTTATCAATGACTATTAATGACTGTTGGTGGCTATTATATTATAAATTATTGTTGGTTATTTTATGTTATGTTACAACTATTGGTGATTATTTTATTATAAACTTTTGTTGGATATTTTAAGTTATATTATCATTAGTTATTAATAGTTTTTTAAAGTTTTTTAAATTATTTTTCATAGGTTATTATTGGTTGTTTTAAGTTATTTTACCTCAAGTCATTATATTATATTTTAAATTATTTAAAGTATTATTCTTGGGATAAAATAACTAATAATAACTTAAAGTATAATGGCCTTGAATAATTTAAAACATAACTTGAATTAACATATATTAACTTAAAATAAAATAACCTAAGGCATAGCTAAGGTTAATTGAATAATTTAATTTTAAATAACTTATTATAACAAGCTAATTACGATACATTAAGATAGAATAACTAATGTAGCTTAAAATAATATAATGTATATCATAAAATAACATATATAAGGTATTTAAAACAACATAAAAATAATCTTATTTACCATAGTAAATTATAATATTGAATTATGTCAATTGGTAATGAAACATGATGTTTATATAACGATATTATAGTGAAATAACTTTAACAGGGGTGAAATCACTAAAGTGTAATGAACTTATTTCATTTTTAAAGTCCCATAGTGATTTAGACTAATGAATTGCACCTCATTTTTGTAATAGTGTTATGACATCTTTTTTGAGTTTACACTTTTCATTTTATCTACGTGACATTCATAGTTCATCATTTCAAATGTCCATATATTATGAGTTCATTATTTGATTAATATTCATTATTTTAAAGATATGATTCCCACTAAAGTCTATTGCAACATGGATAATTTAAAAATTGACAATGTTCATGTTGAATATGGTTTTAGATTTAAAATTCAGGTACAATTTTTCAAAATTACAATTGTGATAGCCCAAATAATTTCTTTAATTATGTTTTCACCTTTCATACTCACTATATTGCTTAATGACTTCATTTAATGTTTTGATCTAAACTTGTTTTAAATCACAATGGAAAATTAAAAAACAATTTTTACCTTTTGTTTTATATCTTAAGAACTTTAAAACAACCAAAGGCCACCAATAGAAAATTACACTTTTGTTTACCTCAATTGCAAAAAAAACCTAGACATGCCTGTCAATTCCACATTTACCATGATGTTCAATGTTGTTGAATATAATTTTTTTTTTCACAAAGTTTCAAGAACAAATGTTTTTAAGAGTTAAAGTATAACAAATGCTAATGTGAAAGAGCTATAGCTAGATAAAGCTCAAGTTGCTTCACATTTACAAAATAAACAACATTTTAAGCACATGCAAAGGTTTTTCATAATGAGATTTTTAAGGTTCACACCCACATTAATATTGGAGTTTGACTATAGGTCACATACTAATAATCACATTAGGTGTGGGTTTAGGCTACACAAAGTAGATACAAATTAATTAATCCATAATTGTTATATAGTTGTGACATAGTTAAAAAATAATCACATGATATTTCATGATATTTCATCACAATAACCACATAGATGATATAACAATGTCCATGCTAGTTGGCATTTGCAACACTAACCAACCTTATATGTTGCATGACCATACAATCCGTGTCTTCACACCTAGGTGGCCAAATTTGCATATAATGACTTTTGAACTAGGCCACAATGTTAATATATATTGATAGAAACCACACACATGGCAACCAATGTGTCAAACTAGCGATCAAGTTGTAATTACCATAAGAACTTATAAATTTTATATGCAACAAAAATAAATAAATAAATAAAAATCTAAGTCCTAAGTCACAAATTGGTTGCATTTGAGTTAATTTGGACACTTATTTACATGCATGGTAGTGTGGTTTTTGTTGGCAAGATTTCTCATATTGATATCAATGATTCTAATCATTCATTAAGACATGTGATTAATTAATTTTAGACTAAAATGTTAATTTTGGATTTTAAGAATCTAATCACTATGATCAAGTTTGTTTACTAAATTCAAAAAAATGTTAATATTTATTTATTACATCATCCAATAAGGCAAAATATTATTAATATATATTGTTGCATCATCTATGGGCCCCAAATCAAAGTTTATTTCCAATTTTCTAACTTCCAAATGATCGATTTTTGAATTTTCAAATGTCCAAAATTAACTAAATGCATGAATAACACATGGTAGTGTAAGAGTCAAACTTCCACTTATATTAGGTTTTAAAAGTACACCAATTTTCATGACAAGTTTCCAAAAGAATGAGAAAAATAAAATGTGAACATGTAAATATGATATGTTAAACATGTCACACAAGTTAAAACCAAACAAACTATTTGGTTTAATATGAATAATGTTAAAATGAAGAAAAAATCATTATATTAACACACAAAAAAATGGTTAAAGCTATTAAACATGGGATTAAAAGTTATGTTAATCTTTAGAATGAATATAAAGTAATTATAAATTGAAAAAATGCAACTAAAAACTAAGGAAATTTTGTTAATAAATAGTTTTAAATATTTTAAGGAGCAAGATGCTAAAATTAACCAAACTCAAATGAGTGTGGTGAATGTTATATCTAGTTTTAAAAACATCATGGCATTTGCACAACCCATGATTTTGGTTCCTATGTCAAACAAACCAAACAATATCTTCCATTATGTAATCTTATCGACCTATGATTTTATCAAGAAACTCAATAAGACATTCACATGATGTATAAAATATTTAATTTCATAAGAGATTGATAATATTTATTTCCTTAAACATTAGCCACCATGTGAAATCCCATTTTCATTTCAATGATTACATAAAAGTTTAAGTGCATAATTGTGTGATAAACATGTTCAAGTAACATTGACATCACACTTAAATAATAACAACTATGGCCAAACATTTAAGGTTTTATGCTCATAATCAATATGATACACTAAAATGAAAATTGTAAACCTTATATGAACACATAAATGTAATTTATGAGAAAGATAACTTGCATAGATAATTTGATATACCTTTGCCTATTGCAATAAAAATTTGAAAACAAAAAATCTCCATGCCTTATTTTTAATTTTATTTAAAAGACTAATAATCCAAAGAGCCACTAAATTTTCATATAATCAATTCATAGATATTCATCACTTTCATTACATTCCGCTAGCATTCCACACCTATCATGGGAACAAAAGTAAACATAAATTATCTTAGTAATATTGTAATAAGTTAATGGTGTTACAAGATTTTTCAATTAGAATTTCATCCATATATGTTAATTTGGAATTAATTTATCATCAATTTTATATTTATTAAACAATACGTAGTTATAAGTATTAGGTACATAAAGGTGTTAACAATTTGTTGAGTGTACCAATTGTCCAAGGATTATTAAAGGAGTTGAATAAATGTTTCTTGGTTAAGTAGTTTTTCAAGATTTGAGAAATGTTTGTTGCTCAAAGGAAGGTAGTTTATTTGTTTGTAATGTCAAGATTTCCCAAACCGTGGTGCCCCCACCACATTTTTGGTACCATTGGAAAGCCCTTAACAAATAGGGGTGCATCAAGGTGGTTTTATAACATGTTTAGACCTGTGGTGCAAAAATGATTGAATACCAAATAATGTTATCATTGAAAATTCCATAAAAAGTCAACAAAAATAAATAATTAATTAATTAGAGTTCGTAGTTGGGCCAATGACACATGCCACATTAATACAGATGATGAAAGAATAGTGTGCTTCATTTTGTGGTTATTATTGCTACCTACACATACAAATTTTCATGGTTTTAGGTAGTTGGATATGTAATATGTATTAGACAATAAACTATAACACAACATGATGGAAGGTTAGTTTTTATTTGTGAGTAAGATGACAATAAAAATAATTTGATAAACTACAACACAAACATGAATGAAGGTTATTTTTGTTCATGAATAAGATGCCAATGCAATATTTTGAAATGTTGATTATTTCAACATTCATTTAACTCATTGACACCAATGTATCTTTTAATATACATTAGGATACAATATTAGACATTCACCCCAATGTTACCCTTACCTCATGGAATATTCAACACCAAATACCATTTTCATGAACTTAGAGTTTTGCAAAATAACCACATGTAGAGGGTTTTTTTTTTTAAAATTTAAAATATTGTGATTGCTAATGAAAGAAAGTGTTGGAAAATAATAGTGATAATTTATAAAATATATATAGTTAGAATATATAGTTGGAACTAATGAAATACCAACTAAAATTTGTGAATGGACATGAACTTTTTGACTTTTAATTTTGAAGTTGTCAAAATTTCATATAAAGAAACTTATAACTACAAACTTATATATTATCTTTACACCTATTTATACTATATATTTATCTTCAGCATGAAGGTACAAACATGATTCTTAAAGGCAACAAAAGGGTAAATGCATATCATAATTATCACATATGTACTAATATTCCCACCTTTATACTACCTATATCATATATATTGATAAATTGAAGTTTTGATGTTTTTATTTTGAGTTTTTTTGATGTAGAATCATTAACCATCATCCAAGAAAATTAACATTAATTGATGACACCGTTGTCAAATATATATATCCAAACAAAAACATTGATTTTAAACTAAATTTTTTTGCTTCAAACTGATTTTTTTTAAATCAAGAAAAAATATTTTATAAATTTGGAATTTTTCTTTTTTTCTTAATGTAAATTCAACTAAATTTGCTAAATTTTTTGGAAAAAATTCGCCAAGATACATTGCAACCTTTATACCTTCAAACTCCTTTTAAAAGCCCATTATAGTCCACATTAAACCCTCACATATGGGTGGGTGCAAAAATGAGTCGACAAATTCTTGAATTGTTTGAAAACATTTATAGAATGTTTGTCATTTTAATGACCATATTTGATAGGTAAATTTATATATATTTCCTGTATGGTTTTAGTTTTAAAATACCAACTTGAATATGTATCTATTCAATTTATTAAATTTCCATAATCAAGAAAAACACAAGAGACGTGGACTTTCAAAATCAAACATTATGGACTATAATCTTGACAATAATATTTTATATGGACTTTGAAATGGTCCAATCATTTATGATGTGTTGGTTAAGAACTTGATTTTGGTTAGATAACATATTTTAAAAACTAAGTTTGAAAAGTTTACATGATGACAATTGTAAGATTTTACTTATGGACTTTTAAACAAGCTAGAGAATAAGTTTTTCAATTATTCTTAGCACATATGTTACGACAAGGGACCTCTAAATGGGCTTTAGATTAAATGAAAAGACTACCAAAGGAACCAATGGAAAACCTTTGTAATTCATTTTAACCCACAAGAAATACCTTTTGTTTTGGATAAAAAGTGGTAATTTCTTGTAGCCCATTGGTCCATTCATTCTTGCGCTCACCCATATAAAAGAAAACACATAAGTATTTGCCATTATCACACACGGACATGTTGGTAAGACTCACAAACATTCATTAACACATCCAACCACAAATCAACATAGGATTGACACACAAAAAAACAAAAATGGGTTCCAAAAATGAGCTACCCATGTTGGGTGTGATGGACCTTTGAAATTCTAACATGAAACAATTAACACATAAATCTAAATTCTATTGCAAATATGATTCCAATAATGTATGACTTGCACAATAAAACCACATTGACTCCTAGAGCCATACACATGATAAAAAAATTATAAATGACAACAATTCCAACATGTGAATGACATAATTTACAAAATATTTAGATGGACACATATGGCTTTAAAACAAAACAAATGAAATTTACAAAGGACCTTGCAACTCCCAACTTTAATTGAACCCACGTTGAAAACCATAAGGCCATTCATAGGTTCAACACATTTTACATTATGAGAAAATGGGTGATTTGTAATTGACCTTGCAATTGGGTTTTTGAGTTGTAATGACCATTTGCAACTCATTGTAATTTAATGTATTTCTACAAGTGTGAGTGCTATGAAATCACATGCATGAATTACAATGGATGCAACTTATTGTATGTGAAATCATATACATATGCAACTTGTGCAATTCAATTACAATTATGTAAGAATAACTATTATGCAACTTTAATGCAACTAGTTTGATCTACCATGATAACGTCATGCTCATGTTATTTTTCATCAATCCATCAAAATCTAACACATGGGACTATAGGGATTTTTGGGTGAAAATGATTTTCCTTTATACATATTGTTATCCACCATTCATTATGATTATTCAATTTATATGGTCTTAGATTATGACACATGGCACAATAATTTTTTTGCCATGTGTCATATTAATTGAATTAAATATATATATATATATATATATATATATAAATTTAAGTAGTTAGGTAGGTTGATACATTGACATGGGTTGGTAGGTCTTACCTACTTACTTATTTACATAGGTAGGTAGGTAGGACCTACCCACATTACATACCTAGGTAACCAAGTAAGTAATAAGGTAGAAATGTAAATGAACTTAATAGTAGCCATGTAAATATTTTTATTTTATTTTATGTTTTGCCTTTAGGGTTAAACCTTTCAAAAGCTCATCCCAAATTGACATATGTATTTTAATGTGAACACATAAAAAAAAACACCTTGTATATATAGTTTTTGAAATGAGATTCAAGGACATAACATATGGGTTGAATATTTTAATTGCACATTAGTTGCAAATTGGGTTGCAACTAGAAAAAACATTCTCTCACATTATTTGTGTTTATTTTGAATTTTGTAAATTGTACAATTAATTAGCTAACTATTTGATAATTATATATGTGAATTAATTGTCAATAATTAATTATTTGAAATAGTCATTTGAAATATTTTTGGAACTAATCAGTTTAATTTAAATTATTAGTTAGTTAATTATAAAATAATTAATGATCTAAAGTTAAATAAAATTTCAATAATTAGTCATTTAGATTCCAAAAATTAATTAATTGGATTATTTCATAGTTAACTATTTGAATTAATTATCTAATATAGTTATTTTAATTAATCATTTAAATTCAGATAATTAACTATTTGAAATTTTAAAAATTATTTGAATTAATAAATTTAATTCATTTAATTAGTTATTCAAAAAATTAATTAATTAATTAATTATTAATAATTGACTCTAATAGTAGCTATTATCGTAGATCTTTGAAAAAAGATACTTGAAATGTGAGTAAAGAATCAAGCCCGACAAGCTAAGGAGGATTTTCCTACCTCTTGATAGTACTATGAGTAATTAATTAATTAGTTGACTTTAGATCATTTATTATCAAATAATTAATTATCTGAATTTTTAAATTGATAATTAATTTTATGATTCAATTAAAAAATATTTTTAAATTAGATTTATTATTCATGTTAACCATTAAATAATAAGTAATTTATGATTATTAATAAGTTATTAAATATTAAGGATTAAATATGATAAAAAATTTATTAACTTATTATTAGTTTAACAACAATCACAAACTAATGGACAAGTGATGCTTTTATAGTGGCATAATTAATTGCATCAATGGGAATCATAATTGATAATTGGTTGCAAGTGTCATATTTAATGGGTGGTGGAAATGAGTACACATGACATGACCATATGTGTTGACATTGTACAACAATCATGTAATTGTTGATTGGATGTTACATTTACATTAGTTGTAATGTAGTTGTCATACATAACTAAAGCGCAACTTGCGAAAAAATCAAACATGATTGACTACATTTGTATATACAATGTGTACATTACACCATATAGGTGTTTCATTTGAAACTAAATTGTAATTATAGTACAACTCTTTCATTTTCTAACATGGCATTTCATTTATTAATTGCCCATATTTTCATGCTCTAGTTATAGTATAGTTGTATATGAGTTGTTTTGGAGCTTTAGTTGTAAGGTAGTGTGATTTTAGTGGATATGATTTCTCATAGTGTTATCCCATAGGAAATTGTAGCAAATGTGAGGTAAGAAAATACCTTCCACAATAACATTAAATGGATTTTCAATCTTTAATTCCAACATTATAAATGCACCATGAAAGTAACATATTAAAAATATTTGCACAAAAAAAATGCTAACAAAAAAAACACAAGTATGAAAATAAAAATCAAAACGTAAAATCAAAGCTTGAATCTTCTCTAAAAAATATTGTTCTTCAATCAATTTGTCATGTTTTTCAATCATAATATAATCCATTTCCAAAAATTTAGCCATGGCTTTAGGTTTCAAAGGTCCATCACACCCAACATGGGTAGCATTGGGTCAAATTTTGATGATGAAGATGACTTGATATAGATTTTTTATTGGCCTAAATCATTTTAGTTAGTGATGACACCTGAAACAATAAAAATTCACTATATTTCAATTTGTGATCCCATGATACCAAGGATTTGACAAATAAACAAAAAGACATGGGGAAATTGCAACACATGATCTACCCACCAAACTAGAAGATTTTTAATCTCTATTGGTCACATTGATAACTATAATATAATTGTAATTCATTTGAATAACACAAGCTAATATAGTATTGCCTTAATATGGTTCAAATTAAAAAAACACTTATATTTAAATAAGACACAATAATAATGTCACAATTTATCACAATTTGAATGGCATGTGCATTGCCCATGAAATTTTGTATAACTTTCATTTTTTGAAATAGGGGTTTAACATGATAGCCAACATATTATGGGCCTTAGCTTAATTGTAAATTGAAGAAAATGCCAAAAATAAAATCAAAATATTAATGATTTATGTCATCATCATCAACTTGAATTCTTAAAATTTTGAATCAAAGTCCTCATGAATTAATTATTGATTTAAAGCTTGAACCCTAACCACATCAACTTTCATAGCAATGCATAAGGTGAAGGCAAAATAAATTGCATTTGACAACAATCAATAGTCTTGATTTTAGTTCAAAAAACAAAGTTTCACAACATGGAGTAGCATATATGTAATGGCTTGAATAATAGCCCAAGTTCAAAATACCAACATTCTAAAGGATAAATGTAAAGCTTGTTGTTATCCATAGTAAATGGAAATAACATTTCAATATTCCAATGTTTTTTGGAATAGGATGATTTCATAAGCAAATTATGTCTTCATTGAAATTCTCGACATCTTAATGATTAACCTTACAATAATACAAAATTCCTTCCATTCTTCCTTCCCTTTCCTTGATTTTTTAATCCAAGTAATGATTTTTTGCAATGATGATTAAACTTCTTTCAAGCTAACTTTTGAAAATCCAACACAACTTTCAATCATCAGTAGCATATTGGGAGCTGCCTTTGACATGGCATGCCCAAAACATGACCTTATAAACAAACATGTTAGTTGAATGGCATAACAAGAAACTATTAAAGTCAATATAGAATTCAAAGTGATTAAGCTAGACCTTTCATATTTGACATATGCAATTAATTTGTCAAGTAAACCAATGGAGTTCAGAAAAACTTTTACCCGGTTTGTTGTGCCTACATTTGTAGTGTTATGTATTTCAAAATTCTAGTTGTCACATGGGTAGGTTCCCATGAGGTGTTGATGAAACTCACAACCATAGCAGTATCAAAGACCCCACTTTTCTACAAATATTTTTTGTAAAGGCAATAATTGCTAAAAAGTTTGTAATTTGGAGAAGGGGGAACAATTTTCCTTTTTTTTATAATTTGTTTTTCACTTTACATTTCAACACTCTTTACAACAAAAATAATCCCCAATTCTTATATAAATTTAGATGTTCATAACAAACATGTTTTTTCAAAACATTGTGCCATGGTTCTTGTAGCCCACAAGTCCCTTATGTTTTCATTAGGCATTAATGTGTTCTAATTGAGTAGGGTGACACACAAAACATTGCATCCTTTATGTGTTGCAAATGTTCACTACTACACCATTATTTACCACAAAAAAACCCATAAGCTAATGTTCAATGACTAAGAGACCATACATTTTAGTTAGTTAGCAACTTTGGAGTTTAAATCTTCCAAACTACATCTACTTCAACATTGGATGCCTCTTGTGATCCAAACTCAACTTCACATTGAAACATAAAATCTATGCTATTTTTTTTCATCACATGAAATTGTTGTTGTAGGTTGTGTGGCACTCGTGGATACCATTGTAAACATCCTTATATGGGTTCTGTTCTATTAGTTATTACTTGGACAAAAAGTTTACACCTATGGGAATTTAATGCCATCCTTTTCATCACAAAGTGTGATTGGAAGTGACTATTGCATGGCATTTGTGGATGCCATAATTGAAAACATGCAATGTGAATAAACGTTGTTATTTCAATTGTTGCTTATTAAAAAAAAGGTTGAAAATTGAAGGAAAAAATAGAAACAAAATAAAATAGAAAGAATAAAAACCTAAGGAGGTCATTCTTCCTATGTTTTAGGAAGCACTTGTGATAAAAAGGTATTTAAAAATTTGCTATGAAATAATGGCATTTCGAGATATATTCTAAAATATTTTGGACATATTTAAAGTATATTTTCATAATGAATTATAAACACCTTATTTACATTGAAACAAATTATAATTTTTTTTTCAGTAAATTACACCACATATTCCTTTGCATGCCATTTGGAATAAAATGGAAGCAACCTCCATAGGAACAAAAACCTTGTTGATGTAAAAACTAGTGAAATTAGAGAAAAAAATGAAACAAAGAAAAACTTACCTATAGTACACAATGACCAAAACGATGACAACCACATCAATTATGATTTTCTATAACATAAACTTGCATCAAAAATTTCAATGATGTAACTTAAACTTTGAACCTCAATGAATTTTAAAAAAAAGAAAAAAAAAGATCAAAATTATTTGTGTAACATGATGATGATGATGATGATGATGATGATGATTTGCTACAAGTGTGTATAGCTAAATGTTTAGCAAAGCAACAAAAGGTTTAATGAAAAACAAGAAAAAAAAAAGCTTGATGGTGAGACAAAGAAATTTATTTGGTGTTGGTAGATGACCATCATAATGACTACCACACAAATGATGTATTTATAAAAAAAATAATTTATGATTTTTTTCAAATGTTTAAAAAAAATTGTGACAAAATATTCCCTTTTTAAAAAAGCATGTGAGTCAGATTGAAAAAAATGTGAAAATCTGATATCCGGTCAGGATATCTAAAATTGTAACAAAAAAAGGTTATATCCTTATCCGACGAATATCCCCCCAAAAAGTGATATCCACCCAACACTGGTTGTTACCTACCAAGCAGGCACCACGCTCTACTTCGACCCTGCCCTGTTGCTACCTACCAAGTCGGCACCACGCTCTTCTTCTCCTCGTTGCCCTAAAGGGCCTTTGTCCCTCGCGCCTCACGACGACCCACCACGGCTACGCCTATTGTGCGTCGCTGCTGCTGCGGCATCGGTAGTCATCGTCCTCCTGCTTGCCTTGGTGTAGAAAGCCCAGAAAACTTCTAGGTGTAGTTTGCAGAAGAATGTATTTGCAGGCCTGGCTTTTGTAGCGGGGCAAAACGACAGTCCCGGGCCCAGGGGTTGGCTGGCGAGGGGAACAGGAAGCGGATGAGGGGGAAGGAACAGCTGAAGGAGGTTTTTTTGGAGTAGAAGGAGAAGGTAGGGTTGAAATCCAGATGGATGCGTTTCAGCGAGATGACCTGCCTGCCAGGGAGCTTTATGCTCTCTTGCATCTGTCTCCAGATGCTTCAGACGATGATATCAAGAAGTCTTATCGACAATGGGCTCAAGTTTATCATCCCGACAAGCATCAAACTCCTCAGGTTTCTTTATCGATCCCCTTCTTCCCCTCCCTTCTTTCCACTCATTAAGTCTAGACAAAAGTCTTGATTAGGGCACATTCTTTTGGGAACATTGCTCCCAAATGTTATCTACAGTAGCTGCAGCAGCAAATACCTGGGGTTCTTTTCCTTCACTTGTGCAATTTTACACTAGGCCTATGTCTGAAGCAAGAACTGATGATCATGGCATGCATTTAGCCGGTGGTGTGTCTTGATACTTTCATGGTTTAATGCACACTGGTTAAACCCTAGTTTTCCAGCCTCACCTCGAATTTTGTCCCCATATTCTGACGTTTACGCAGTGGAGCCACAGGCTCTGCAATTTTTTGTTTTCTGATTTGTGCTCTAATCTCGTTGCATGATCAGCTGCAGTTACACATATCTAAAGCTTTGTTATGGGCACAATTGGGGTTTTTAGTTTGAAATTTCTCTCTCTCATTGATGGCAGGGCAAGAATATACAACTCTTTTAGTGTTTCTGATTTGGATCTTCAACACTTCTGTGCTCAGGTTACAAGAGTCTCACAAATACTTGTACAAAAAAAAGGGCTGTTTACTGAATAGATGATGGTGTGAGTGATGGGTTGACTGAGGGCCATTAAAAGGGTCTCCATTTTGGCAACAATCAACAGATTTCTAGTACTTGTGAAACTTGTTGGGATGAATGTCTGATGATAGGTTCGGTGCTAGATCTAAGAGCTGGCACTTTATTGTTGTTTGAATATTTAGGGCGTGTGGATTGGCGAATTATACCAGTGTTGTGTAATGGGTTTCTGAATGTCATTGTGACCTGATATTCAAGGACCTTCTCTGATGGTGCTTGTTATAAGGTCCTTTGGTTGGGAGCCTGGACCAATTTATGCAACTGATAGCAATATGTGCAGCAGCTTAGTTCTTAGGTTTTGCAGTAAACCTGTGTTAGAATTTTTTTGGTCACTAATTGGAGCTGGCCTGGCTGAGAGAATCCCTTCTATACTGGACATACTGCCTCCTTCCAGATGTGGGCACTATGAGTCTCTGTAGTGCAGTTTTCCTGGGGGTTCACCCCTCCATTTCCATTTTCAGCATTGGGTGCATAATTTGGAATTCATATTTGATCCAGTGTGCCCACCATATTGCAACTTATTCGCATCTATTTCAAGAATGTGAGATGCAAAGTTCTCAAACACAAATCTGAGTCTTTTGGAACTTCTTGTGTGCAGATGCAAGACATTGCAACCCAGAATTTTCAAAGGATCCGGGAGGCCTATGAGATTTTAAGTGATGAGCGCAAGCGGCAAATCTATGATCTATATGGGATGGAGGGTTTGACATCAGGTTTAGAGCTAGGTCCTAAGCTAAAATCAAGAGAGGAAGTGAAGGCTGAGTTTGAACGCTTGCAATTGCGGCAAGAAGAGAGGCGGCTGGCTGCTCATGTGCACCATAGAGGATCTCTTCTTCTGAACCTGTCATTAGCGGAGTTTTTGCAATCATTTGATATGCCAAAGATCAATGGGTTTGTTCCTCTTTCTCTGTACCTAATGTTGTGGGTTGATATTTGAAGTTTGCTTAGAGCTCTTGGCCGCAAGTGGGCTCAAAGATGGATCATCAAGTTATCATAAGGGCTATTTAGAGTGGCAGAATTGGTGTGCCTCAGTTTTTAGGAACTATATGAGTATGCATCTTAGATACAACAAAGTTTTGGTGTTTTGCACATATTGGTTGTTCATCTGGAGGTGAAAAGTGTGGTAGAAGTTTTCCCAGCAGTCCAAGGAAGCTTCCAAAACTCTGTAGTGCCTGAGAGATGCTGTGCAGCCACTTCCTGACCACAAACAGGGAAAGGAAGAAAGAGGTTAAAGAGAGACAGGGACACAAATGCCCAGATAACCAATGGCTAGGTTGTATGTGTTGACAGCTTGTTTGTCCATAGCACCTGATGTCTTTTGGCATGGAGAGGAAGTAAGGGTCTGTACAGTGCAATTTTGGGGTTTGTGATTTGTGTCATTTGAATAAGGCATCTTAGCTATTTTTTATTGTTTGCATTAAAAGATGAACCTGACATACCACACTCATTGAGTAAATTGTGATGGAAATTGATGTGTGTGCAGATATATTTCTTTAAGTCCAATTGGTCTGTAATGTGCCATGAAAGACATGCCCCCCTTTGCTTACACGACAATTGGACTGTGCAGTATGGCAATGTCAACTGAAGTACAAGCACAGGTGTCGAAGAAAGACACAATTGTGCTAGGAGGAAATATGGCTTTGCGGCGGGGCCTAGGTGGGGGTTCAGTAACTTTGGTTTTGCGGCGACAACTCTCTCCTATATCTTCTGTGGAGGTCCTAGCCACGGTTGGCTTTCGCTCAATTTTGAGTTTCCAAACATCAAGGTGTGTTTGCTGGTCTTTCTGCAACAAGTTTCAGTACCTATCAAGTGTGATAGATTTAGATGGGATGGACAGACAAACAAACAGATAAGCATGAAGGATTAAACTGGTTAAAGACTTCCAGTCTTCCTGTCAAATATTTTGATTCCATGCTATTGTAGTTATTTTGAAGGGAGAAGTGGATTGAGCTTTTTTAAGGGTCAGCATTTGGTTGGTGCTGACACAAACAAATAACTTCAATGTGCATTTGACAGGCAGTTATCATCTCATGCAACGGGCACCTTGGGGGTTACCTGGTCATTGAGGGATGGTTCAATCACCTTAGCAAATACATGGTCAAGACAGCTATCTGAGAACACCACAGGCAATGTAAGTACTTCCTCAGTGTACTTACGTCCTGTCTGTCTGAGCTTTAGCCATATTTTGGAAATTCCTATCATTGATGATATGCACAATCTAAGTAGCATCTCCTCCAAAGATGATGTGCACAACGTTTCACATTCTGGTAGATCTTGGATTTGAACAGATACAACTGGTAATTGGGCCAGACACTGGAATTGCAGTAGGTTGGCAACGACAAGGCAAGAAAAATGCTGGCTCTGGGGAGTTGAAGGTCAGTTCTATTTCACTTCCTCCTCTTTTTTGCCCATGTTTTGGAAGGTTATATGTTTATAAGGCATGAGTTTTTTGGGGTACACTACAATTATGTCACAGAAGTGTCTCAAACATTTGAGGCAATCTGCTTACTGAGGTCAACTATTTCTTAAGAGGATTAGCTGGTCTTATGGTTGGTGCTTCAATTTGTTGCAGGTGGGGCCTGCTGCCTTTGGAGCATCTGCCCAGTATATTCGCCATTTTTCATCCAAGTCACAAGGTCGAATCACTGGCAAGCTTGGCAGGTATATTTAGCTGTCTTATCTCTGTCATTTACTAGGAATCACAGAATATCCATGAGAACCTCATGAGAACCTGTTTTCTAAGGGCAAATAGTGGCACTGGTGATAGATCAGAGGCACACACATAACTATCTATTTGTGCAGTCAGGTTCTTGTGGCTGAAGAGGTGCAGGGTATGTGACTGCCATTTCTATTGGAGGAGGAGATTCAGGAAGGGATTCAATGTGAATTTTGGTTTAATTTGTCTATTGTCATTTTACCCCATTAAAGGTGACATACATGTGCACATATCTTGAATGTGTTGTGCTATGTCAAGATATGCCTCCTGAGAGCTCACTGACATCATGACTAAGTGAACTCTTGCTGTTGGAAATAAACAAAATTTAGGATGCAGATTTTTCTATAATTGTTTGCCTGAAAATTTGAGCAGATTATTAATATACTTATCTACATCTGCTATTGAGGGGTGATGAATTCAGTGGGGACTAATGGCAGCTAGTCACTGCCATTCATGATGAAGGTGATGGTCTGATACTTTTGAGTGCCACCCATAAGTTTATGACTGCACTCATGCCTTTTGTGTTCATTTTGGTTTTGCTGGAATGGACACAGCAGTTAGCTTCAAAGTATTATTTGATTGCTCCTGCAATGTCATAGATATCTCTTACATGCGTTGTGCAGTAGTCATTGATTTCACCTTGGCTTGATGATTGCAGCACAGGTGTTGAGGTTGAGATAGGTGGAGAGAGGAGAGTATCAGAGCACAGCTCTGCAGCAATGTTTTGTGTTTTAGGTCTCCAGGTAAGTTTCTAGAAATTTGTAACTTATTTTATATTGACATTGTTGTAAGCCTTTCATAGTACTGACTGAAATTGAATTTAATTGGTATATCTCTAGTCATCATAGTGGGTTTTAGACCTGAACTCTGTCAGTGTGGAAAGGTCATCACAATCTCCATGTATTTTCTGGTGTTAATTGTGTAGGGTGTTTCCTGGAAAGTCCGGTTCACTCGAGGAGGCCAGAAGTTTGTTATTCCTGTAAGATTGGATCCTTCTTTCTTCTCTCTGGTTGAAGCCTTGCTGTATCTGTTGCTGTATCCCTGGGCCATCATTCTGCTCAACCCAGAAGGGTTTGGTAACCAGATAGACAACCTCTGGCCATAAACCTGTTTGGAGATCTGCAAGGCTACTTGGGCTGAGGCTCTTGATTATGCTAGTTTTGGCTGGGACATCAAGTTGGTGCTTTGCTGTTAACAGAGCAGGTTCATTGTAGGTTTCACATTGGAGACATTGTCTTTGTCCTGTGTGTAGATATCACGACATGAATTAAACATTGACATATTCTAGAAAATATCACATATCTAGGATGGTTCTCAGTTGCCTCCGAAGTGTAATGAAGAATCTGCAAGTTTACTCAGTCCAGAAATAGGCCCTTATTGTGGAAAACAGCATACACTCACTTCTAGCTGATGGAAAGATTCTGCTGCTTTCTACCAGTGACATAACATAATACTGATTCTTGCTTCTTGTTTGCATGTTTATCTGTGAATTGCAGATTGTGCTCTCTACCACTCTAGATCCAGTGATAGCTGCTGGAGCTCTAATTTTGCCTTCATCCCTGTACACTATTCTCAAGGTTGGCCTTTCACACTCCTGGTCTAGTTCAGAGTCTGTTGCATTAGTTTTGTAGGTAGGACCCATTTCACCTTTTCATGGAGACTTATTATTGGGGGAGTGTTTAGATCAATACAATGCTATGATTGCAGTATCCAAGTAGTTCAGTCCATCATAACATGCAATTGACCTCAGACAGCTGATGCATTTGTTGCTCCATTGTTTGCAGATGTTTGTCATTAAGCCTTACAATCTAAGAAGGAAACGGCGAAAGAGTCTTGAGCAACGACGCTTAACAGCCGCACAGGTCTACTCTCTCTACCTTCCATTGGAGACTGGAGGCACAGTGCCTAATATACAAACAGTTCACCCATGAATTTCAGGGGACATATGGGATAGATGCTTGTTGCTGGTCATGACTGCTTCATTCTAGTATCATACAGGTCTATTATTTTGGGTTTATGAGCAGTACTAAGATTGTCTCTGGGGACTAACTGAAAAGTGTGCAACCCTACTGACAGCCTTAGTTGATAGTTTTGGCATTACTGTTGAAGTGCATCCCTGTATCAAGTGGAATAATTCACATATTTCATTCCAATGCTGTATAAAGGACTGTTATCTGCTGGTCTCTGTGGGATGCAAACTTCTCTTCAAATGTCCCAGATCCTGGATGTCGTGTGATTGCATTTTAGTGGACATCATGCGCCAACTGCCAATGATTGATGGATTGACATACTACTGTGTTCTTGTAGCAATAGGATGTGCTGCTCAATTTTTGTCTATTTGAGGATGGTTTGACAGGTGCTTGATGCATGGGCTTCATCAGCAAAGGCTCAATTGCTGCTGAAAAATGTTGCTGAGAGGAAAAAACAGAAACAAGCACAGAGACAGGGTTTGGTTATCTTAGAGGCATCCTATGGTGATATCAGAGCTCAGGAACAGGGGGTTGACTCTATTAATAACAGTGGGTTGCGACCAGAGGATGATGATTCAGATTTGCCCCCTCCTTATTTAGATGTGACCATCCCTTTGCAATTTTTGGTTGATGACTCTGGTCAGCTTCAGGTTTGGTTTCCCATACCATCTCCTCTGGTTTTTCCCCTATTGTTGAATGCTCCTATTCATCTTCCTTAAGACCTAGGGGAACAGCTATATATCAATTCAGTATCTCCTCTTTAGTCTTTCTGTAGTTGGTTGCATACATATGCTGATCTCCATCTGTCTAGCAAGATCTTTCTGTTAAGAGTGTCATGCCCTTGGGGATGCAGCTGCACCAAGGAGTTAAAAAGTCAGGGCTTATGGGATTTTGTGATCCTTGCCCTGGTGAGTCAAAACAGTTGAAAATCGTATACAGTTACCAAGGACACTGCAATGAGGTACTTCTGTCTCTCCATGTTTCTATCTGTGCTCAAATGGGTAGAGGCTGTATGACCAGTCAGACACATGCTAAGACAACAAACTCATTGAATTTACCACCAGTTGAGCAAGGGTGGTATTGAACATGGCAAAACTACCTTTGGCTTTGTCCCTGGGACCAGAAGAAGTCATTTGGAGATTAGGTCATATGGAAAATGCCTTCAAGGACTTACACTGACACAACTAAAGCAACATATGTTTGGCTAGACTGGCCCGCCTCTTTGGTGATATTTAGCTAACTGATTTTGACCATGCTTGTTAGTTATGTTGCTTATTTAGGAAGTATTTATGAAAACTCTGCCATCTGTGAATGTCTTTGAAACAGTTTGAGCCAAGTCTTGTTTGTGCTGAAGGAAGCTGCATGGGGGCATTTGGGTGGTGACATCAGGTTGTGGTCGGGGACTATGATGAGCTGCGAATACCACAAGAGGCACACAGGATCAGTAGTGGACGAATTCCTTCAGAACATCTGAATCAAGTGGATTAACTTCCTTCCCTCTTTTCCTCTCATGCCATATGGTGGTGTTGTATGTGATTTTGGGGTGTCTATAAGCTTGTCTATCAGGAGGTCTCTTGTTTGCAACATGATTGTTCTTCTCTGGAGTCCTTAGTAAATTCCACTTGAAAGCAAGTCGGTCAAAGGTTTTCCACTTGAAAAGTTCATCATAATTGTCATGAATTTGTAGATGCATGAGATATGAGGGGCAGGAGAATGTTATGCTGTAGGCTCTACTGCCTACAAACCTGTTCCATGTTGGCATGCTTGAAGGAAATGGGTATGCGGGCTTTGAAAGGGTCCATGTTGCAAAACTTCATTCTTTTATTGTGCTATTGCATTATGACTTCACCTTCAGTTTGGATCAGGGGAATGGTAGATCTTAGTTGTAATTCTGTCAAGTTGTTGTTTATGTATTAGACTGTGGGGATCCTTTTGGGAATCCCAGCAACCTTGCCTTTACTTCTACTGATTCCCATCAACCAGAAACCTAACTGATAGCCTCTCATAAGAGTTCCAAGCAGGATGCTTTCTCTGCAGTATCATTCAGGGTAATTTTCACACACAACTGCTCTCATTGAGTGTTTTCTGATCCAAAAATAACACTCACATCAGACTTGTCAAAAAGTCCTGGACATGTGCCTTATGATGTACTTAAGCAACTGGATGTCATGTTTTATTGTCGAACAACAGAGGATATTGTTTTGCTTGGAGTATGGCTCTCTGAGACAACAAATGCAAGCGTGTGAATCATTGCTAGACTGCATTAATGCTTGTTCTCCTCAGCCAGGAAGAACTAAGCTTCAGATTCCAGCTCATGTTACCTGATAAGCAGGTTATTGGTTTTTGTAAATTCCCGATTTTTTGTTCTTGTGGCCTTCTTCTGGAGCTGACACAAAGTACCAAGCAGTTTCATTATGTGAAAAGTGGAGATAACTCTGCAAGTCAAGTTAGCTGAGAAATTACACAGGAGAGGCCTGAGAACTTGGCAGTTTGTGCAAGTCTTTTCCTGCTTTCCAAATTCAAAAGTTGAGAATTTTGTAAGAAATGTTTCAGCAGTGAGCGAGTGGGGACTCATGATGTGGTATTTTTGGGTCCATTCTCATAGATGCAGTTTTCATCTGGTTTGCTGAAGATTCATGTCTTTTTTGTGTGTTCAATTTGTGTTTCCCTCTTTACACAAGTACCTAGTCATCATGTCCTTATGTCAACATAGTATTTTCCAAGGACCGGGGTTTAGCGCTTCCTGAGCTATTGACCCAGGGTCAATCCTACAGGAATTGTTTTTCTCTGCTCATTCAAACTTGACAAGCTATCATCACTTTGGAGGCAGGATAAGCAAAGGAAAAGAAATATTTCAGTTGACATCAAGATCAACCGTTTACTTTTGATATTTGAAATCTTAGGTGGCTTTCACAATTGAATCAGAGTTCTTTTTCATATGTTTGTGCCAGAGAATTGCATTGGCCCTTTTCTTAATCATGACCACTTCTTTGATGCAATGGGGTTTATTGTTGCATTTCAAAAGATGTACATGCCCTGCAGAGAGGCAGGTGACTACAATGCTCAAAATAAAATACTCCAACTTTATCCCAGCTTGGATTCTTCAGATACACTTTGGCTGACAACTATAGCATCAGTCGTTCAGGTCCTGGCCCCACATAAATGGCATCATATGGAACAAGAGCAATGCCTCAAGACGACCATTTCACAGCAATACTGCCAGACTCATGCTGAATTGCATATGGTATTGTTTCAAGTTCCTCATGCAACAAGACAGGTTTTGCATGCTCCTCCTCTTGGTGAAGGTGGTATCAGATCTTATAGAAACTGGACATTTTGGCAGCTCACACAAGATATGCACTAGGCACAGACCCTGCTTGCACCAGGAGTAAGTAATATGGAACCACCTCTAACAGCCAAGCATGACCTTGTTGAATCAACATTGAACCACTGGATAAAACTCATCCACAAAGGTGGTAGATCCACACTGTACATTGCTATGGACTTCCACACCCTGACTTTAAGGCCTTCTAAAGTTGTACTCATTCAAGTAACTGAATCCTTTGCTGTTAAGTACTGGTGGTAGACCATTCTCACTCATAATACATGACCTAGACATTCTCCCAATCCTTGAGCTTCTTGCTGCCTGCTGGCTTTGCAATGGGCCGATTCATGCCTGCCATTTTATTGTTGTACTTTGCCCGAAGAGGGTCATTATAAGTCCACCTGCATATCCACAACAATAGTTCAAGCATAAGAGGACTGATTTGCACATGCCTGTTCCATCCACCAAGCATCAATTCCTGAGCAGATGTCTCCACGAAAAAGGTCCACAACAGAAAATTACTGTGGTCTTATCTGGTGATGAACATCCCACTCAAAATCTGAAAAATTGGTTGAAGATTTAAAGTACATAGTTAAGCACTAAGGAACTTACAAAACCTCCCAGTTACTTGAGCAGAAGCTTACACCAGGTACAAACCACAAGACAGATAGTTGCATTCACATGTCAATGTAGACCCTCCAAGAAACTTTGACCTTTGAGACACCACATATATCTGAAAGGCCTAAAGCTCAAGATAAAAAACTTGGGTTCAAGTAAATCGACCACAAATCCAGTTGCAGCCTACAGCGAAGGGACCAAGAGCCAGCCGGACCAACAGGCATGGCTGAGGATACGAAATTCACAGGCAGTATCCTCTTGGAAAAACAGAGAGACTGAGAGAGAGAGAGAGAGAGTGCTGTGTGTGAGAGAGATACACACACACACATACACACACACAGTGGGCAAGAGAAGCACATACGGATTATCCCATTTTGTTGTGTCCTCTGCAACAAGGTGGGTCCACTTGGTGCGACCACTGCGACCAAAATGCTTGACCTGCATAACCTTTGGTAGAATGGTCTTGTCCATTTTATCCTCTCCTGTAGGCATGGAGAAATCTCTTTTGTAGATGACATCCCCACCAGCAGCATCCCTGTCATCTGATTCAGTTTGAAAGAATGCACCCTTGTGATAGTATTTCTGCATGAACTTCCACTTCTTCTTGGAAGAAGCTAAGGGTTTAGGGTTCTTCCTTTCCCATTCCCTTCTCTCTTCCTCTGTCATGTTCCTCAGCTTCTCAATCTCCTCTCTCTCCTTCACCATTGCATCACGATCTTCCCTGTCCCTCTTGATGCGGGCAAGTTCCCTGACCTTCCAAGCTTCGTATTCCTCAGCTACGTTCACATCATCATCTGTATCAATCTCACCACCATCTCCCTCAGCCTCCCGATTCTTCTCTATCTCCTCTTCTTTCCTAATCTCCTCCACCACCAGCTGCTTGGTTTCCACTTTCCTCTCTTGCAGCTTCTTTTTCATCGCTTCTTGGAAAGCCGCCTCCTCTGCCTCCAGCTTCTCTCGCTCGGCTATGGTGTCCCGTTCCGCCTTGGGCACGAACACTGGCTTGATCATAGCAATGCCGCCACCATACTCCTCTTCTGAGTCCGTCTCGTACTCCGATTCCTGTTCCTCCTCATCCTCCTCCTCCTCTTGCAGTTCCTCTTCCTCCTCCAGAGCGGCTTCTTCTTCCCTCTGTCTCTGTAACAACTTCTCCTTGATGCGCTGCCGTCTCTCGACAATAGCTTCATCGTCCTCATCCTCCTCCAATTCGGCTGCTGCCTCTAGAGCTGCTGCCTCGTCCTCCTCTCTAGTGGACACTATCTCCGCTTGCCGAATCTGCCTATGCCTTGCCACAGCCTCATCTCTGTCCCCCTTCCGACTCTCCGCCAATCTCTTGAGACGTGCATCATCCTGCCGATGTGAAGGGAATTCCGACTCTGCCCGCAACGAGAAAGCTCTGTCAAGCTCGGCGGCTCTGTGCAAGGCAAGCGCCTTGTTGTTGTTGGAGGAAGGCTTGACATCCACCTCCTCTTCCCCTACTTCTTCAGCCCATTCTGGAGCTTTTCCAGGCCAGTATCGCTTCACCTTCGTCTGTCCTATCTTCCCCCGCAGCTTGTCCCGCACCGCAATGGCAGCATCACTCACACCCGCTGCCACCGACATCGCTGCAGCTGCTACTACTACTACTACTACTTCTCTCTCTCTCTCTCTCTCTCTCTCTTCACATCAATACATTACGGCGTCGTGCATCTTCCACTCGTCTCACCCCTCGCTCTTTCCTTCTGATCAATACAACCAAACGTTGAATCCTCGTCCAAACGCCGCGCAAGAAATCCCTCTCTCTCTCCCTCTCTCTCTCTCTCTCTGTGCGCAATGAAGCTACTTGAATCCTCTCCCGAACTCCGCGCGAGCAATCTCCTCTCACACACAAAGACTCTCGCTCTCAGAGCACAAGTTAGGGCTTGAGGACCAAAATCTACCAATGATGTAGATATGAGAGATCGTCCGGTTCTAGGTCACGTACCCAGCGATATCTCTCTCTAGCGAAGCAGAAACTAGGGTTTGAGAGCCAAAATCTACCCCTAGTAGAGATATGAGCGAACGTCCGGTGATAGGTTACCCTACCGATCTCTCTTGCGAAGCTCAAATTAGGGTTCCAGGACCAAAATCTACCACTGGTATAGATATGAGAGACCGTCCAGTTCTAAGTCACACACTACCTAGCGCTCTCTCTTGCGAAAGCACAAATTGGGTTTGAGAGCCAAAATCTACCAATATTATAGATATGAGAGAACGTCCGGTGCTAGGTTACCCTACCGACCTCTCGCTCTCTCCAGAAGCAGAAATTAGGGTTTGAGGGACAAAATCTACTGCAGGTGTAGATATGAGAGAATGTCCGGTGCTAAGTTACCAGACTGATGAGACATTGATAATATGGATACGCTTTCCGGAAACCCTAGAACAGTCAAATCTACGACAGGTATAGATATTAGAAAAAAGGTTTGATACTGGTGGGGCCTGCCTGTGGAGGAGGAGGAGGTTGTGCAACGGAAAGGCTCGCTCTCTGGCTGCCTGCGTCTCTGCGAGGGAAGCAGGGAAGTAAGCTAACGCAACAGAAGAGCTACTTCTCGAGCTTTCTTCTCTCCTTTGCGCTGGAGTACTGGTGATGTGTTGGAAGCTTTTGTGAGCAGGTTTGGTTCTTGGGTCTTGTCGGTTGCAAGGGAAGTTACGCACAAAGAGGGGTGGAGAGGGAGGGAGGGAGGGAAGGAGGGAAGGATAAAGGGATGGGAAAAGGGATGGGTTCGGGTGCGGGAAGAGGGAAGTTCAAAGGCAAGCCCACGGGACGCCGTCATTTCTCAACGCCCGAAGAGATGGGTATGTTGTTTCATCATTGGTTTTTTTTTTGGTTGACTCTTCGTTTCTTGCTCCCGCATCAGAGGTGGAAGAGGGTTTGCTTTGCACCGGTCGTCAAGGAGACAATTGGGTAGTTGCAATATGTACATGCAGGATCTCTGGAAGCATTGGTTCTTAGGAACACTAAGGATTTTCTTAACAAGCTTCACACTCCCATCCCCTCCTTCACATGTACAGCAGCTTTTGATTGTTCCGCTCTTTGTATATGAATTACATCTCCTTGCCTGCTCATGACACATGTTGAAGGCGTCTGAACATGCTAATGACCATCAAACCACTCTGCAGTTTTGTTTGGTTATTATTAATATTTAAAAAATATATATTAGTTTTTTGCCTCGATTTCTTTGGGTTGGGTTTCCTGTTTTCTATGTTTGCTCTTATGTTGTGAGATCTGAAATCTCTATCACTTTTTATTGTCAGGTCATTTCTTAATCTTATTCAGGTTGACTTTAAGTCATAGGAATGTGGAAGTTCTCAATTCTTATGAAGATATCATTACCTGCTATAAATGTGAAGATTGACCCTTGTATGATTTGAGAAATAGATATCAGCTAAGTTCTACTCTGGTTTTAGAGAAGATCCCTCCAATGTTTAGAATGTGGTAGCTGTAATTTTTTGAAGTATAGAACTAAGTATTAGGGTTCATATGCATGGGTCCTTCCTTGATCTTCTGGCAGTGGGTAACTACATTGATTGAACAACTTGTATTTGGAAAACACAGACTTTTGATCATTTCTTGCATGATTCTCTTTTTTGCAGCTGCTGGGACATCTGACAAACCCTTAAGTTTTAAGAGGGTATGCAACTGCACACACTTTTCTACATGAATCAGCTGGTGATGTGTCAGCTGAAGTGTTGCTGATAACTCTCACATTTGTCTGCAGAGTGCTTTCTAGGTTGCAAACCCAGTCTCAGTTTATGATGGTGACTTGCTTTTCTGTGGGCCTGCTGCAGGATGCCAAGGAGGAGGAACAAAATGATGAGGATGAGTCTGAGGAGGAGGAGGAGTCAGAAGATGAGTCCTTGGTATATCTCATCATTTCACCGATTTCATGTAATTTCGCTTGTAATAGCATATCAGTAGCTGTTGTGTATGGTGGGGTTCTGGTGCTGGTTAGGAGCTAGTCATGCTGAGCTTGACTTGCCATTGATCCATGCTACCATGTTGAGTGTGCCATGGTGCAAAGTTTTCAGATTTTTGGTGAATAAACTAGCAGAAATTGTTCAAGCAACAAGCAACTAGTAGTTCCAGTCTTGTATGTATGTGTGTGGAACAGAAGTCTGGTGCTCTATCGTCAGTATTATTAGCAACATCCAGTGGTGCAAAAGGTGCAATGGCTATCCAGTGTCCTGCATGTCAGGAAAAGCAGACCTAATATTTTGCATGCTGGTAACTTGCAGAAGAAAAAGGGAACACAAGGTGTGATTGAAGTTGAAAACCCTAACCTTGTCAAGATCAAGAACTTGAAAGTCAAAGATGTGGATGTGAGTGCAACTTCCATTGACACCCATCTCTGTGCATGGATGTCCTTACTTCTCCATTCAGATTGTTTTCTGGGTAGTTATCAGGAATTGAGGCAAAACATCAAGAACTGCAGTGATTGATGAGCATTATTCCTTGAGCCTAGGGTAGTAATAGCTTGAATGTGCTCTCTGATGCTACTTTGGGTGCTTTGGTGTTGATCAGCTAGACAGGCCTGCTGAGCTTTCTAGACGAGAGAGGTACAAAATAGTGTTATCCATTACCCTTTTTGAGTTCTGTGGCACTTTTTTCTTATTGGTGCTGCAAAAGTTATGATTGCTGTGACTGACAATCCGGGGCTTGCTTCTGTATTCTGAATGAATGTGTCCCTCCGTGGACCTTATGTAGATATTTTGCTTGATTTCCAGCTGCACTCATGGTATCTAGTCCTTTTGAGTTCAAAGAGAACTTGTAATTTCCTGACTGGTTTGTCTAATGGAACACTCTACATAGACTATGAAGATACCAGTTACTTCTGCCCAGCAATGGTACGAATAAAGTTAGAATTGCAGATATATCAGAACTAAGGATTGGCAGTGGTGGGTGTGAGGTACAGGGAAGAAATTGAGAAGCAAAGGGCACATGAACGATACATCAAGCTGCAGGAGCAAGGCAAAACTGAGCAGTCCAAAAAGGACCTAGGTGCAGATCCTCCCCCTACTATTTTTGATACATACTAATTCTCTCCCTTTTAAGTGTCTGCTGAAGACTATATAACACATGATATTAATAATGACAGTTATTGCACAGGTCTAAATACCTGTAGACTGGAATATTAGTAGTGTCTGTCTGCATCTGGGGGTAGTTCACTGCATGGCGTATGGAATGCCATTGTCTTTGGGTCTACCTCTTTCACTCTGCTCTCACTAGCTCTCATGTGCAAGGATACTTTCTATGCAGAAAGGTTGGCCTTGATAAGGCAACAACGACTGGAGGCTGCCAAGAAACGTGAAGAGGAGAAGGCTGGTATGATCTCTCTCTCTCTCTCTCTCGCTTGCTTGCTTGCTTATTGCTAGCTTCTTTCAATATTGTTAGGCATTTTGTTATGCTTCCTCATGGAGAATAAGTCTGTCTTGCTGTGCTTTGCTTCTTGGGCTGTAAATTTTTTTGGGGTTGAAAGTCTGAGGCTTGACAGAACAGGGTTGAATTGAAAACTCAAAGAAATGGTGCTTTGTGATGTCTTGGTCTTGAGGAGAGATCAGTAGTTTTCCATTATGTCATTGCATAAAATTTGTAGGTTAGGGAATTTAAGTAAAATTTTAGCTTTGGATTGACTGTTTGTTGCTTGTGATTTGGTTTTTTGTTATCCAGCTAAGGAATCTAAGAAGTTGGATGCCCGCAAGTAGGACAGCTATGGCTATATGGCTTGTTCCAAAGTCGTTACCTAGTTTGGCAGTAGTTTCTACTTTCTTCTCGATTTGTTAGGTCTGTAACGATTACTATCTAGGTGGTAGGTAGCATTGTTGGTGTTGAAGTATCAAGAGACCAGCACCATGGACCTTGAATAAAGGCATCTGATATGGTAGCTCAGTCTTGTCCTTTATTTTTCCATTTGTCCTTATGAGAGATTTGCTGTTTACAGTGCTGTTTTATATTCATGGTATCATATTTTCTGCCAAATATCATAATTGACAGTAATTAGTTCAGAGCTGGTTTAGTTCCTCTAATTTAGGTCCAAAATTGCTTTGAAATTAAGTATGGGTTTACAAAACATGTGATTTTTCCTCAGAGCAGCAGGAAAGACTTATAATGAGAAAAAGGGTTGAAAGAAATGAAGTGTTCAGAAGACAGATTCAGCGCATGTGTGGTGTTTTGCAACCAATGAGAAGGATCCTTCATCGAGTGGTCCAAACTGTAAGGTCTACAAGATGATTGATATAATCAGGTCTTAGGGTTTAGGGTTTAGGAAGGGAGAGTGCAGGGTAATGGCTGAATGAGAACTGTGGGTAAGATCCTGTGCACTTTATCTTGTGATGCCTGAGTGTGGGTTTGACTAAGTCTGTCAGATAGCCTGGAAAGAAAGCCATGCTGTGTGGGTAAGATTCTGTGCACTTTATCTTGTGATTCCTGAGTGTGGGTTTGATTAAGTCTGTCAGATAGCCTGGAAAGAAAGCCATGCTGTGTGGGTGTGTTGATCCTTCAAAACCAGGGTGTGAGCTTGTAGTGTCCCCTTTGTATTTCAAGCCAATAATCCTTACAAAAACTCCTTAGTTTTCTCCTCATTTTCAAAACCTGTTTTAAGACTACAGAATGACTTTTCACAAAGAGACTGTACAATTTCCAGCAACCCAAAGACCTGAATGATCAAATCATGTTTTTCAAAAGAAATTTGGTGCACATAAGAATCCTGCTTACTTTCCTCAGGAATGTAGGGTAAGTAGAACATGTGTAAACATGAAACACAAAGCTGGTTTGGTTTGAAGCAAGCTGGGTGTTTCTCACTTCCTACAGTGCTGAAAAGTAGTGCAACCACCAGGTGTGTGACCATCCATATCAATCGCCAGTTTCTTAATCTTATCATCCCATTCTGAACATTAGCTATTATCTGGAAAGTGGAAGTGCTCATGCATTCGGCACCCAGAATATGCATCAAGGATTATGATAACTTCGCTCACTAATTATGTTCACCAGAGAAGCCTTTGGAAGTCCTAGGAAATTGGATGAGAGCAAATCATGAAACAGTTTCTGACAGAAGGGGGAGCTTGGAGAAAATTTGTACCAGACCAAGGAGAAATCAAAAGATGAGAGGTTGTATGTTTTTGGGGGAACTCAAGCTGAGGCAGATGCAAGTTCAGCAGCCAATCGAGAGGTTCCATAAAGTGTCTCCTCAAATCGAATGATTTCATTCTTGGAGCCATAAGCAACTTGTGTCCGGTCATCAGTGTTGGTGACAACTTTGTCCAGCACTGATTGCTTTCCATCACTGCTATGGCCTCCAGCATTCTCAATTAGTAGACCTAAAGGTGCCACCTCAAACAGTAACCTCAATTTCGCTTTTGTAGTTGGCGAAGTCACATTGGTAAAGATGCCCTTCTCCTTCACAATGATCTGTTTCATTTCCAAGTTCACAACCAAAAGGAAAGACAACAATAAGTTGGAGATCCCAAAACAGATAAAATATTGTTGCAATCTCTCCAGCCCCCCCCTACTTGTCATTGGGACTCCAAGACTAGGGCACATGTTGAATCAACTTTATCAAATTGATGATGTATTACCTTGACCCCTTGTTTGACCACAAATTTTGACCTTTACTAATGACTACAAAAGGTTTAAGTCTTGACCAGGAGCAGTTTTGGCCCCTACAGAAAAACAGAAGACTAACAGGTATGAATATGTCTAGGTGTTTCCTTCTCTTTATGTGGAGACGAATCTTCTTCTTTGCTTATCCTGGCTGTGAAGGTCTGTTACCTGGTTGACATCAGGAACCATGCCACCAGTGTAGCGCAGGGTGTACTTCTCATTAACATAATAATTAACCAACTGCATCACATGTTACCAGCCAAACATTGGAATTAGCCCATACCCACTACTCACACATCAAAATAGATAATGCAGCACAAAAAAATTGTGCAAACCACAATTTTCCACTCAGCAGTGGGAATCTAAGCAAATTAGTTTCTAATGAGTTTTGGCAGTAAATCAGCATGGATAACATTTCAGGAATGTAATGAATTTAAGGCATGTGCAAAGTACCTACCTTCTCATACTGAGGGTTGTCAAAAGTGGCACGCAAGTTTCCTGGGGAGAAAAGTTTGCCCTCACCAATTTCTGTTGTCTCTTTCACATGGGCCCACTTGCCTGGCACCCATCCCCAGAACTTTGTCAATCCTAATTCCTCCATTTCATGAAAAATCATTTGTTTTTGTACATCAAGCTGGGAGACTATGGGGTTTTACCATAATAATCTGAGCTGATTCATTTGTCAGCAAATCACATGGACATTAGTTGTCAGAGATTGTGTTTCTGGATCAAGATGACATGTCTCAAGCTTAAGTGACATGTATCTGGAACTTGAAATAGAAAACAATGGACATTAGTTATCACTGCATGAGTTCAGACCAGGTTGGGTAGTCAAGATTTCAAAACCTTACCATAACACAAAACTGCCACAGTTTGTTTTATGATAATGAGAGATCCTTGACATTTCGATTGAGGAACCACAGGAACACAGAGGAATAGGATAAAATACTTCTGAAGTCCTGAGAATAGGGTAGAAAACAGAGGGGGATAGAAACACAGATACTTGGTTGACATACCTTCATCCAGGAGAAGGAATTCGTGGGTGCCTGGGAAGCCATTGATGGCAATGACATAAGTTGTGCGGGGTCCATAAATTCCCATAGCTGATGCAACCTGATCTCTACCAGTGATTCCTGTCAATTTGTCGCCCGGCCATACTCCAAAAATAGTTCCCACAGTAAAGTTTGTATCAACAATGCTTGATCCATCCAAGGGATCAAAGGCGACACTGAAACCACCTGTGAGTCATATCTTGCAATGTTAAAACCACATACAGAGATTTAAGAGAGACATCATGTATGTCATATAGCTTACAACTTCTCCTAAACAAATTAGCCAAGAAGGCCTGAGAGGGGATAAAGAGATGGTCATATTTCCCACCTACCCTCTACTGGACCACCCATGTCCTTAAGTTCTGGAACCTCCTCAGAGCAGGCATATTTGCACACATGGGAATGCCGCAAAGCCTGTGAAATGCCGAGAAAAATGGTGTCAAGGGAGCAGTCACATTTATCAGACATCAAATGAAGAGCTCATCTCACAACTGTGCAGAGAGCAATAGACAACAAGGTGTGAGAAAGCTGAGCTGAAGAAAATAGTGAAAATTTGCATATTCAGTAGATGCTAATTACAGCAACACAACATAAGGTGGTAGAAAAATGGGCAGTGATAATAAACAAATGGAAAAGAGAAGGACCTCGAATAGCAGCTTGTCAGCAAGAAGATCAACTGCCAATTGCTCGTCCCCAAATGTGTTGATACATGCTGTGGCACCACATGATGCTGTCCGCACCTTGAATGCTATGGTGCGCAATGCCTCACCCATGCACACCAATAGTCTTGCCAAACTCTTATCGGTTGTTGCTTTTGACAAAAACTCCTCCTGAAATTTGAGTTCAGATTGTGATTAGAGCGGTAAACCAAACAACAAGAATCAACAAGTTCTTTTGATTGTTAAAAACATCAAAGAGAAAAAAAATGGCGCCTTCCAGATTTTGTTCACAACCCATGACAATCTATCTGCAAAGACCTGCCCCTGGGTAGCAATTACTCCCAACGATGGCACTAGAGGATAGATAATTTGGGAGACTTCACACTGTTGTGTAAGGAAACTGTATGGCTAAAAGCACAAATTCAAAAAAGGGTTAACACCCCAGGGGTCACATTTGTGTCTGGACTTAGTTACCAAAGTGTCACCAAGCTCAGCTCTGGTGAGAGCCTTTCTTGAGGTAGAAAAAACTCTCTGTGAAGCACCACCAGTCTGGGCACTGCTGGGCATAACTGTGCCATACAATGAGCTCCCTTTTCCTCCCTGCATTTCATTCACAAGAACCCCCAACCCGCCAAAAACAAAACTCCAGAAGAGTCACACCTAATTATATACATACTTACAACACAACACCACCACAGCTAATTTTTTCTAGTGACAAAATTATTACTCCAGAGACAACAAGCAAGCATGTCACCAAAACTCCCATACATATCTCACTTCCCTTTGAAGCAAAATCCTTCCGGAATGCAATCAGTCTAGTAGAGAAAAAGGAATACATCTGAAGACTAAAATGAGATCCTTTCATGTAATGACACAAATACAGCAGAAATACGTCAAAATTCAGATCACCCATTTTGGGAAAGCAAAAGGTAGGTGTACTTACAAGGAGGGAACAAGGAGTAGTCAAAGCTCTTGCAGGAGAAACAGCAGCAAGCTGTGTCATGCTGCAAGAGGGGGAGTTGTTGTTGCTGTTGTTGCTGCTGCCGCTGCTATTGCTACTTGCAGAAGAAGACGACAAGCGTCCTCCTCCTAAGAAGGCCGAGATTGTGGCAGCTCCAGCCATCACTGTTGTTGCCATGATGATGATGATGATGATGATGATGATTTCTTTACTAAAAAACTCTTCGACCCACTTCCTCTTTCACTCTCTACTGCAATACACACAACTTCAAATCGACAAACACGACAAGTACCAACCGCAATTCCCTCTCTCTCAAGTGCAAAATTCTGGAGAAACAGAAGAGCACAGACACAGAGACAGAGAGGAGTGGGTGGGGTGGCGCTCATGAACTTTTCTGTTACTTGTTACTTTTTTACTGCAGTCTTTCTTACCTTCTTCTTACCGTGGTGACCGGCTCATTGAGTATTTTGGCGGGGGGAGTACTTACACGTGGCAGAAGCTGGGTTGGAAAGAGAGCACAGCCCAACGGATCATTGCCGGTGTGTTAGGGATAAGGCGACTTGTGATTGCAAGTCAGATTTACTTGGTTGTGGTAAAACTGGGGTGTCAAGAATTTGTGGCTGGTGTGTGGATAGGGCTCTCTTCTTCTTCATTGCAAGCCAAAGGTTGCTTGCTGCTGTCTTTTAGGGGCAAAAAGGGCAAAAGGGGGCTTTTCATTTCCCAATGGGTTTTCAACTACCATTAGTAGGCTAGCCTATAGTAGTATATATAAGCTACCTCAGCACAGCACTTAGACACTTTTTTTCTTTTTTTCTCTTTTTTTCAAGAAAATTTTCAATTTTTCAATTTTTAATTCTTTTTTTCCAAAGAAAATTTTTTTTGTAAAGGAAAAATATTGAATTTTCAGGAATATTCTATTTGTCCAAATGAGGTTTTCAAGGTTAATTAATTATCTAGTGGTGGATTGATCATGATATATAGAAAGATAGAGTAATTAATTAATTAATTAAAATAATAATAAGATTATATATTTATTTAGCTTGTCAGCTTCTTCTGAGTAGCTTATTATTTGTCACTACCCTACCCCAATTTATCTGCTTCAATTTTGACCTCAAATGGGTTCTCTATGGGTTTGATTTTAGGGTTTAGGGTTGTTGATGATAGCAGTTTGCCCCCCACCCCCAAGAATTCATAACCATGGTTCTCAAAAAAATATCAAAGACCCAATTCTCATATATAACCACGGCTCTCAAAAAATCAAAGACCCAATTCTCATATATAACCATGGCTCTCAAAAAATCAAAGACCCAATTCTCATATATAACCATGGTTTTCAAACAATCGAAGACCCGATTCTGATACATAACCATGGTTCTCAAAAACAAATTGAAAGACCCAATTCCGATACATAATCATGGTTCTCAATGGTTTTCCAAAACAGATTATATACTGGCCTAAAAACCATCAGTTCATTGTGGAGAAGGAAATTATATATTGGTATATATAAGGTGAACAAGAATATTTTATTGAAAGTACAATTTTTGAAACTTGGTTATGGTTGAATGGGCTAACAAACAAATAACTTCAAAATGTGGCTATGATCCAAACAACTACCAAACATCCCCCTTCATATGAGATGTATTTGGTTTTTACTTGGTTATTGGATTGAATTGCATAAGCCATCACAAATTACTCTTAATTTTTTTCATCAAATTGTGTAAAGATTCCATGAAGTCTCAAAACATTTCAATCCATATGCAATTAGAAATGATCTTTAATAGGTTATCTCAAAATGGGTGCAAAACTAAACTTAACTTTCAATTCTTTAAAAATGTGTTTTTTTGCATCCCTAGCAAATGAACTTTTCATCAACCTTGGTCAATTGAGTCTAAGGTTTGGCAATTGAACTAAACCCTTTGATAAACTATTGGTAATAGTTTGCCAACCCCAAAAATGCCCTCAACCAACTAACATTAGTTTGTCCAGGAACCTTGGACATCACATTCATTTTGGTTTTTTGGACTCCCAAATCTCCTGCATAAATCCTATGGCTCAAATACATGATTTGGGAAAATTACATTTTTTGGGGGTGTAGTTTAAATCCATGCACCCTCAAGTGTTCAAACACATCTTGCAAGTAATGACCATGCTCCTCCATGGTGGAACTAAACACAATGTTGTCATCAATGTAACACCTGGTAAAATTCGAGCCTACACAAACTCGATCCATCATCCTTTGGAATTCTTCAAGTGCATTTTTCAAACCAAAAGATAAGAACTTTCATTGATACAAATAGTCCTTCCCATTTCGGTCAATGTCCCAACATATAATCTTCATTTGGTTCCTTTGGAGAGAGCCTTGGATTAGCCAATAAAATAAAAAATCTCCCCTAGCAATGGCATGGAATATTTGTCAAATCATGTTTGATTCTTGATAGTTCTATGGTTTCCACACATTTGATGTATAGTCCAATTGCCAAAAATGTTTTTATGGGTAGGAATAATTATGGCTAATGCATCCTCCCCTTTGGAAAACTCCACCAAACCCACTTCTAAAAGGTCCTTCATTCAAGCTTTCACCAAAGCTTGTTCCATGTCACTCAACCTGTGGTCATTGGAAAATAGGGGTACCATCATACAAGGTGTTGTGTACCTCTTGCACCTTGAGTTTCCCCAATTCTTTAAAGTTAAAAACAAAACTATGAACATAATTTTGTAACAACTATTGCATCTCATGTGCTTCACATCTTGTCATTGTGGGACCAATTTTTGGTTCCCATGTATTTGCTATGATTATGGGTGCCTCGGGCTTTGATGGTGACTCATCTTTAGTGCTTAAGGTTAAGGTTGCATGAAATTTGTAAATTCTACAAGGTTAATATGAGAGTATCCTTACATGAAGCCCGAAGCCCCTATTCCACGTGCATCTAAAGTTTTTTCAACTTTTCAAACAAGTCCAAAATCTTAGGTGCATTCAACTTGTATTCCCCCCACTCCAAACACTAATCCCTCATGGCACCCATCATAATTTCCTTTCATGTAAAATCCCATTATTGTTAAGGATGTTTGACTCATTTGGGATCACTAGATGTGACCTCATGATCCCCCCTTTGTATGAATGGCCTCGACCCAAGATGAAATGTAAAAGGTGATAAAAAAGAAAAATGCAAGGTGAGTGGGTGGGAATTGAATAATAGACATTGTTCATGAACAATTCAAATCCATGACTTGATCAAAGACTTGACATCTAATGGTTTCTAATAGGCCAAAAAGTTATGTAATGTGCATATGGAACCCCATAGCACATTCTTGTTCATCACATTGGGTTCCACCCAACAAGAGTATCTTCAATCCCAAATCATGTTAAGACCATCATGAAAAACATGTGAAGTTGGAAAGCTCATGGTTTTGGGCAAGGCTACTTGTGGTTGCCTTCATTGTTGACAAAAGGTAGTTCTTGATCATTAGGTTGCACCATTTGTGATATGTGTCCTAAATCCAAAATGGCATCCACGGTGAGACCTTAGGTCAAGGTATCAAATCATATGCCAATTGTAACAAATTAAGTGGTGCTATGGTAGTTCACATCCACAATAAATGATGGGCTTGAAATCTCATTGATGCAACTCTTGACATTTAGGCATCTAGTTGCAAAAGATATTAATAAGGCATTTAGTTGCAAGGGACATAATCAGGATTCACCAAGAATTTTAGTTGGATTTTTCAGTACAGACTTTACCCATGTTTCACCAAAAATGAGCTAGCCTGAATTGGGGGGGGCGGCAAACACCTTTGCGAAATAATGTTTCAATTGGATCACATAATACTACTGCTAACCCAAGCTGCATTGTAACAAACTAATTGTCCATAGTTGAAAATCATCAGAACCAACTTCCATCACTCATGCCTCATGCTAAATGGTCTCTTGAACTGAGAAAGAGACTCAAACCCTTTTGCCTGGGCCTCCCAACTTTTTCATTAGTGTTACCAAGGGCATCATTCCACAACTCGCAGAAACAGTGTCAATTTATGGACCATTTTGTTTCATCAGGCCTTGGACTTTGGCTACTCAATATACTAAGCTGTTCACAGAAAGTGGTACAACCATCCTACTGTACAGGATGCACATGATAGATATGTGATATATACACTTTTCATTCCCCAAAATCTTTGGTTGGGAGAAGAACCTCCTCGTTCACAAGAACCAGACGCTGGTTTAGTGGACGATCTTGTGCACTGAAATGCTGTCTTGACCACCATATCAATGGCAAAAACAGAGAATACAAGGCAATGAACATGAAAGGTGCAACAACTGCCCAACCCACCAACTGCCAAGAAACAAATCCACCCATCCAACAGCCCATTCTTAATTGGTTAAAAATCTTAATGTAATCCATAAACCTTCACCAACATATAATCACATACAGTATTGGCTTGAAAGCTTTTATGTCCCCATGCTCAAAACTGGTTGCATGAGAAAGGGTAAACTGAAAAACTTACTGCATGTAAGATTGCAAGCAGAACTTTCTTGGAAGCTTGCCCGGAAATTGCTTGCCAGAGTGCATCTTTGGAGAGTTCAAAGGGACGGCTACCAAATATCCACTCACCAACACGAAGAAATGGGAGTATCAAACTGCACCAGTCCACACATGCCATTTACTATCTAGTTCTTAGGAAAGTGCTGAGGAAAACTAACCATCAAGATGATTGCAGTAGACAAGAATAGACAAAGTAAACGCTCAGTGTTTGCTAGGCCCCCACAATCTCAAACTCATGACATATAAATAGTGAACAATCAAACTTTGAAGGACTCTACATCACTAAGTCCACATGAGAAAGAGCTGTCCTACTCTCCAAAACAACTATTTTTTTCTGATTGCTCACCCAAGCTCTATGGGTGTGGCCACAAAATTAGCAAGCATCACGGTTGCTGCATTGCATTTACCCCCTAGAATGGCCACTGCTGCTGCACACAGAAACACTGTGACTCCTGTCCCCCCACAACCACCCAATTTCCTGCAACATCAGTATGGATTTCAACATCAAAAGCTTAAGCAAACCCTAACAGAGGTACATGGAGGCTTTAAATGTGGCTTTTTCCCAATGGAAGAAGAGCCACCACAAGCATGCAGTTTCTAATATTCTAGACCTCTGAAGTTTCACCTGAAATGGTTCTTCACACCACTTTCCCCCATCCATGACTGGAAAACCCTAATGCATGCATGCCAGTTAGGAACTCACCACAAATTGGAAAGACACCTAATGTAAGGCCCAAAGCTCCTGACATTGCTAATTGCTTTGGCTCTGTACCTCTGCAGTTTCCATCAAACACAGATATGTCAGTTGATCTCTCTCTCTCTCCCTCCTCTTGAAGTTCTGTTTCAACAAGACATTATTGCAAGTTCTTGCAAGTTGTTACAAGATGCCATCAGAGTCAGCATGAGCTATCATCCCCTTCACCAGTTGTACAGAGTCGTAAGACTACCAGGGTCTTGGTAGATAACAAGAAGCATCAGAGTCAGCTGAGTTTGGATTCTTCTGATGCTCATGCTGACTCTGATGCTTCTTGTATCTACCAAGACCCTTGTAGTCTTATGACATCAAAAGAATCCAAATCTCTGGAAAAAATCGAAACCAAAAAAGACCAGATCAAATCTTAAGGTCAGAGCCACATATAACACGAAACAGATCCCGGTGATTTCTCTACTGACGTTCTAACCACCAACCCTATTATGTTACTAACAACACAATTCACTACTCGAGACGCCTCGGGAAATCTGCCTCATGCCGTGGAAACAGGAAGTCGAACCTTGTTCAAGCTTTCGCAACAAGGAACGAAAATCTGCCCGAATCTACAAAAGGAATCACAAAACTACTGCCAATCTCAAACCCCTCTCCTCAGGAGGAAAGAAACGGAACAGAGAGGAGAATTTTAGGGGAATTGCAGTTGACGAAGACAGAAACAAAAAGAGGAAAAGCACACTAGATGAATCTGCCTGTCCTTTTTGTTCCCCCCCCCGGATGCAGTGTGGGAATGATAATAGGTACCTCCGGAGGATGATGAGCAAAGGCTCGTAAACCTTGTTCCTCCCCCATCGCACAACGCGGTATTGCCGCCATCCGCCACCACCGCTACTTCCAACACTCATCTCCACGACCACCTCTTCTTCTTCTTCCCGCCACGCGCTCTCCTGGGCCTCCTCCTCCGTCGTTCCTTCTTTTTCTTCTTCTTCAACTCTTCTTCTTTCACCAGCACTAGTTGCTGCTGCTACTGCAATACTACTCTGGATCTTCTCGCGCGCCGCTCGGTCGGGCAGCAATGCTTCCGTCGCCATGGCTGCTGCTGTTCTCGTCTTGAGGACGTCGCCGCACGAACACGTCTGTTTTGTCTCTCTCTTACTGTATCGTTCCCTAGCTTCGGACCGAGCCACTACCCGAAGCTGCCGCGCGTCGAAGCTATTGTCTAAATATGGCGATTTCACAAAATTGTTTGCTCAAAATATGGCGACTTTTGATGCCATTTTTTTCCACAAAAATCCCTTTGTATGAGTCATGCTGGATTTTTATGGGAGTCGCCAGGTGGCGAAAATTCGCTTGAAAGCTTTTTTTTTTTAAATTTGGTGGCGAATTTTCGCCATTTTGCAAAAAATAATAATTTAACAATAAAATTTTGTTGCATATTTTCTTTTTAAAGAAAAAAATTCAACCAAAAAAGGAAAAAAGTTAAAAAAAGATTTCCAATATTTGGCACAATTGCCTACAATATGCAAGGGTGCTCAAGATTTTCTTCTTTCATATTTTGAAGAAAATATTTTGTCACATATTCTCTGTTTTTTGAAAAAAAAACACCAAAAAAAAAAATCCTCCACAAATGGCCATAATTGCCAAGGCAATTGAAAGGGTGCTTAACATTTTTCTACTTCCATATTTTGAATATTGCTAAATTTGGTTAAATATTCTTATGGTTGATCGGCCACTTGAGCAACATCACAAATTTGAAAAAAAAGACACTTTTCTCATCACGACATTCATGCA
>Ga0116231_10000528_pt1 | contig 67700 bp, 47 predicted proteins | sample S1TSphgellanicum_2_FD_89695 | JGI IMG/M metagenome (GOLD analysis project Ga0116231, IMG submission 89695) | Host-associated microbial communities from peat moss isolated from Minnesota, USA - S1T2_Fd - Sphagnum magellanicum MG | ecosystem: Host-associated > Plants > Peat moss > Unclassified... | reverse complement strand
TTTTTTTCTAAAACATAAATAATAAAATTTGTATATTAAAAAAAAAATATTATAATGTTTGTATTTTTTTTTTATATATATATATATATATATATATATATATATATATATATATATATATAATTTAGGATTCATTTTAACATTTATAAAAATGTATTGATTTTGTTGAATACATCTTTGAATAGAATTCAATATTATGTTTTTATTTGCTCATTTGAACAAGACTTTAAATTTTTAAAAGGTCAATTTCCTAATGGTTCCATTGTTAAGAAAATTAAATAAAATGTTGCACATCTTTTACTAGCAAATGGTATTGTAGTAATGACAAAGGCATTGGGATGAATCCATGTAATGTAGGTTTCAAACTCAAGAAAATCATGTATATGAATTTCATATGTGATGATGCAGTATACAATGTCCATCTACATCATAAAGATACAACCATAGATAGGGCATAAGTAGTTACCTACCTACCATTTTGTGACAAAAGATGCCATGTCACCTTTGAAAATGTAACATAATAATGATACATGGACTAAATCAAACCATAGATAATGATGGTCTTATTAACCTATGAAAATATTGACTAATCAAAATGTCCCATGTCAACCTTTTCATCAAAAAGACATCAATCAACAAAACTATGTCCAAAACGATTTGTCCAAAATGGAAGTTTGTTCAAGTTGAATAAAAGGGAAAAAAACCAAATGTGAGGTCTTTTTTATTGATTATTCTAATAAGAAGATCATGATTTCTTATAGTGACACACAAAACTATGTAACTTCTAGGAGGTTGTCACAAATGTTGGCTAGTTTCAAATTTCTTGTTGGATCTAGGTCCAAGTTCATTTCTAAAAATTAGATCCCATGGTTTTATATGGACTTGAAACTCAAACACACACCCCATCATTGGCTAGACTGAACCCAAAGGTTTTAATGCTTTTAAACAAGGTCCAAGTTTTAAGTTTAGGTAGGGTTTGGATAAGGTCTATATAATGTAATTACCATATAATATTTCTTGCACTTTGCACCTCCTTTAGCTAAAGCCCTTTCCTTTTGGTCATATTTGTAAGTTTTCTCATCACAAGTTTAGGCAAAACATATAGGATATAAAAATGTGATGCTCATTGCCACCTTTGTAGATTCCCTCATCACAAATTTGGGCAAAATATATGGGATAAAAGTCAGATGTCCCCTAACATTAAGCCAAAAATGGTAAGTAAAACTTTTAGTAATATAAATTCTTCCTAGATAATGAAGTGATATAATAACAATCAAAAAGTTCAAATTTCTTTCACCTCTATATATTCATCCCATAACCTTAGCCCAACTATATTTTTATAAAATTTATAAACGTAATCAAAGGAAAAGACTTTCACAACTATACATTCATTATACTTAATAATTGAATTTAAGTTAAAAAAATGACACCTAAACAAACTGACACTTCAATAAAACATGACTAATCATTTATGACAAGTAAAATAAACATTTCCTAATAGTTCAATCCAATCAACTAATCTATTGATTGAACAATTAAACACTGTTTCATGTCTATTTTGATTAAAAATTGACAAGTGCTAGTTGATTTGACTAATAGGGGACATAAATAGTCACTATAACGAATTTAATTTAATTTTTTTACAAATAGTAGGACTTGTATGAATAGTTAGACTACCTATCTTACCTAGCCTAACCTACCTAGTTTACCCTATCTACCTTACCTACCAAGCCATTTTATTAGTTGCAAGTATATAAAGAATTGAATGTTGCCACTTCCAAGAGGAAGAACCAAATTTTAAATCAATGTAGCACACCATTTTTTAAGTTGTTAACTTTTATAAAGATATTACTATGAACATGTTTATTTCACACCTTTTACATTAAATTTATGTAGATATGTAAGTAGGTAGGAAGGTAGATAATATGTAAATAGGTTAGAAGTTGATTGATGGTCAATATTTTTGATACACATACCAATCAAATAACAACCTATTACCAACTTCAAACTTATTTATCAACCACCTCGCTACAAATACTTACCCACTTACTACAACCTACCTCCTTCCTACCTACCTATTTACAACCTACCTACAAATGATGTACCTACTTATAACCTTCTTGCTTACCTACAACCTTTCAACTTATATACCTACCTATTCTACCTACCTATTAATTGCATACATGACAATAAGGTCAACATAGAGGGGAGCTTAAACACCTACATGCCTAGGTGTTTGAAACATCTTAAGTAACATTCAAAATGACTAAAATTTAACACGTGTCACATTACATTTGGAATGACTTATATTAATCATTATACTATATGCACATATGCCATACATTTCACATGTAAATGGTAGTGTTCAATTCGACTATAAAAAAAAAAGTCAAACTTATAGCCGTATTGAACATTCCTATTTTTTTTGGACGAGGGAATTAAACAAAATTTACCCCTATTAAATCATTTTAAACAAGTAGCTTAGTCAATCACATTAGTCACAATGTTAAGAGTGTAAAAATCATATTTTTGTAATAATGTTTTATATTATATTTTTAAAATGCAAAGTGCAAACTTTCTATTGAGAACTATCAATAGTTTGAGTTTGTTTTGTAATGATGGGAAATCAAAAATGCTCATTGCAAAAAAGGATTGTTTTTTTTTTTAATGTGCATCCCTTTCCCCCTCTTAACTACTTAATATGAATCGAACAATTCACATTTTATTTTCATAATCTTGTGCTTGGGAACATGTTGGGGAACATTTTGGGAACCACATGGAATTTGATAGGATCATTGTGAGAACACCATGGGAATTTTTTAAGAATTTGATGGGAATGTGTTTGTAAAACTTCAACTTTGGAACTGTTTTCAAGAATAAGTTGAAACCAACCCTACCTTAAACTTGAAATTGGAGGCTCTTAAGAAGGTTGGACCCATCAAACTCAAAACTATGAGTCAAGAAAGTTTGACATGGTCCCAAAATTAGTGGGATTCAATTTTTTTTAAATATTCTTTAAACCTAAAAGCAAAGGGTCTTCCATTCTAAAATTTAAAAACTCTAGACATAAACCCCTAAGGTTCTTGTAAAATTCAAGAACCAATCCACATGGATCATCACACCAATGCCAAGAGGGCTGAACAATGTAGAACATCTTTTATTTGTGTAGAATGTAGACCTACATTGAAAGCAAAAGTGCACATATGATGTGCAAGAACCTTAATTGTAAATAGCTATTCCACATTGAATTGGTTGTTCACTCAAGATAACCAAGGAAAAACCAATTCAAACCACCAAATCTAACAATCCATTTCTAACATTTCCATTGGTCCTTTAAAAAATTTCACAAACCTACCAAACCCAATTAGTTCACTCAAGATAACCAAGAGGAAAAAAATTCAGACCACCAAAGTTTGAATGGGCTTGACTTTGGTAGATAGACATCAAGAATATTGAACCCAAATGGAGATAGACACGGAATGTTGAACGGGCTTGATGTCTTATCTCCATTGGGTTGAATGTTACACTCATCTTTTTCGAGATCTTGTACATTGCCTTGTTAGAGCTCTTCTAAAGCTCTGGCAGAGGTCCGTAGTTTTGATGGTGCAATGCTTCGACGTTGGAATTGAAATCCGACTCTGCAGTTATGGAGTATCATGGTATTTGGGATGATCCAAAATTTATACTGCTTTTCATGCTAGAATTTGGATCACAAATTTTGGTTTGAGTTGGAGTTTTTTCTTCAGCACTCAACTTCCTCCTGCCGTAGCTTTGAGGTATGATTCTCTGAACGATTTCTTTGAAGTCGACCTGCGTATTCTTCTCCGCCTTGTTTTGGATGCACATTTGGAATCGATTAACCATTTGACGACAGAGAGACAAATTAAAAGGTTTCAGCTCGATCATGTCAATGTCTCTAGCATCTAAATCGATTGTATGATAGAGGAGCTTATATGAATGTGCTGGGTGTAGTAGGGTTTAGGGTTTAGGATTAAGAGAGGCGCTTATCTGAATGTCTCGGTTTAGGGTTTAGGACTAAGAGAGGCGCTTATATGAATGTGCTGGGTTTAGGGCTCAGGATTAAGAGAGGCGCTTATAACAATATACTGGGTTTAGGCTTTAGGCTTTAGGATTAAGAGAGGTACTTACATGAATGTGATGGATTTCAGTTTTAGGTTTTAGGGTTCAAAGCAGGATTTCTCTCTCTCCATCACAATGTCTCAGTTCACCAAATCAGCTCTTCAAATCTCATTTGTGTCCCTCAGTTTCTTTGTCCCTGAAAGTCCATTGTCATCAAACTTTTCAAGCTTCATTCAAACTAGAGGTGGGGGCCTGTGGCTCCACAAGCCAGGAAAGTCTCCTGGTTACAACTGTCAATCTCTTCTCACAATTTCACCTCAGCATGTATAATGTGGGTTCCTTAGTATGCATATCAGAAATTTTCCATGGAATTGCATGTCATTACTGGTCTTTAGCTTTGTGTATTTTCCCTTAGTACTGATCTGTGTTTAATGTGCTCAGAGAAATTTTCGAATCGGGATCCCTGCCAGATGGTGAATTGGAATAAGATTCAGTTACCCTTATGTATTAAGGAATGGGCAAGCCCCTATTTACTCTATAGAGTAAGCTGGCTCATCGACACACTCTGCAGAGTAAACAGGGGCACAACCATTCCTATATGTAAAGGATTTTGGCCCATTGATGATTATGTTAAATTATGATTATTGAAAAGGACAGCTGACAATTATGTTAAATTATGGACAGTGATAAGGACATGTAATTCATTATGAGAACAAGGTGAGCATGGATGGAATTTCTGCAATTTAACAAACCCTAAAAATTGGTGTAATATGCCCTCAAAATCCTTTAGTGAAGCAATACTACCATGCTTGAGTCAAATCAAATAATTTGACCACAAGTGAAGTTGAAGTCCCCAATTCATTTATGTGAAAATATGAATTGGGTATTGAGGAAGTTCCATATAACCTAAGGACTTTGCACTGGTTGTTGAGTCGAAGGACATTGATAACAAAATAGAAGCTAATAATACTGAGGATCTGGCAACCAGGAGTACACATTTAACAGAGTCTGGTTTGATGATCATTTGGCCCTGTGAATCTTGCTTGCCATCAAATGTGAGCCTCAACATTCTGAAAGTCATTTATTTTGAGCATATCATTAGACAGTGCAGCTGATACAATGCACTCCTCTCTTCTGTGAGAGGAGTGCATGCGAGAGACACCAATTCATGTGTAGAGTGCTGGAAGAACTACCTCAAACCTGGCATTAAGAAAGAGACCCTCTCACAGAAGAGGAACAACTGGTCATCATTGAAGGTGCTCACACAGTTGCACTTGCTTGCAGGTAGACACTAGCTAGACACACTTCCAACAGTTAGCGTTGGAGAATTTCTACTTGCACGCATAGGGGGCTGGTGTGGGGTATGAGTACACAGACCCTCTGCAGTCTGCTGCAAATCCACAACAGACTGGCCAGATGTCTAATGTGCCTAGTCTGGTACTAATTCCAACTCCTGCAGAGAGCCACTGGGTGCAACTGCTAGCTTTCTGCAAGGAACTTGAAGAATGCCATTTGTATTGGTTTGCATAGAAGAAGGAATCAATCTAGCATTTGAAGCAGCTCACTCATGTCTTATATACAAATTGCATCTTTGAGCAGCTGTTTTATGTCCTGGAGTTGTAACCAGAGTCAATTGACCATGACAATAGATGTCAATAGACCGGAAGGATAATGCTGTATATAGGAGACCTTATGTTAGGGTCTTCCATCCTAGGTTCTGGACGTTGGTCACAATCCCTAAACCCTAGTACCACCATCCAGAAGCAATGTCCTCCACCTTGTAGTTGCATTCCTTGGTTGTCGGTGTGCTTCGGAGATGTATGGTTAGCCACCATTTGGTCATTCATTGGCAATGTATGAAAGAGGAAGTCTTCCAGAGATCCAAGTTTGGTTGCTATGACATGAAGGGCTCCACAAAACACAGAGAAAAAACCAAGCAAAATTTGCTCTTATTTCTGGTTAACAGCAACGCCTGAACTCTCTCACCCTAGCACCACAGATGAGACAGATATTTCTGATGACTATCTGAAATACTGTGAAAACTGATTTTATCACTTAGTGAGCTATCCAAGCAGCTAAATATCCTAGCAACAGGTGAGAAGCCCAGTAGGACATGCCATGGCATATTGCAAGCACTCAAGTTGCTCCCTTTCCAAAGCAGCAGTGATTGCAAAGGCCCTTCATGACTTTTTGGCTTTCTTCTGAATATTACTTGAATCCTAATTGAACAATTTCATGGACTCTAGTTTTATCTGTTGCCAATGTAGTCTCTGCAACTTGCCTAACATGGAGCTCCTATGAACTGGTAAAAAATGAGAGCTGCTCTGTGCCTTTATTGTCAGGTTTAATTTCTTTGCAAATTCCTTGTATCTTTCATGCCTAGCAGTTTTGGGTAGGTTGTGTTTTCATCCATAAGATCCTTGGCTGCGTCTTGCCCAACTCTGCTGAAGATTTTGTTGCATCAGGAAATAATTGCATATTTTCAATTCCATGTTTTCAATATATTGCTTGCCTAACCAGGCTGAGGAGATGCAAGCCTATCATCAAGTAGAGAAATATAATATGAATCGATATGGTGTTTTGTCCAAGCAAAGTGTGCAAAGAAGAGCTTTATGAAATTTTCCATTAGTGTTGCTTTTCACCACTTACTATGAATTCAGTGCAATTTTTTCTGCAATTCAAGAGTGTTGGATCCACAAGAGCTGCACCTTGATGCATTTGTGCTGACATTCGATTGGCACCTTAAAAAGGCAATAGGATCTACAAAAAGACTACATTGCATATTTTTGTAAGAGGTTCAATTATTTCGCAATATTAGCTTGTCCTCAAAAAGCTTCAATGAGGAAATTTATCATTAATGTGAAAACCCAATAAGTATTTCTCTATCTTTTTCATGCTCTTTTAACTCTTTGTTCAAGATCAAAAAGAATACCAAAACGATGTGTATATTGCCTTGTCCATGAATAACCATCTACCTTACAAAATTTTAACCATGTATGTTCTTTTATCTCCTATTACAACATTGATTACATTTATTTTGCTTATCAATTAACCCATATGTTCATAAAATCAATTATCCTTATTGGCTTTGCTAAATCACTAACACACTAGAGAGAAAAAAATAGTTTGTGAATTTAATGATGAGAACTATAATTTTTCCAAATTTAAATGCTATTCAAGAATGAATATTCAACATCCTTATTTTGTCTTCAGGTCATGTCCATTCTTTCCACTATGAGACTAGTATGAGCAATACATCACTTATACATTATATTGAGCAATATTATTAAATAAAAGTCACCTTCGGGACAAGGGTCAACATGTAATAGTGCACCCATTGTCTACCAAAGTAAACAATAACTTATTTCCAACTCTGACTTAAAATGTTTTCCACCTCGATATAAAAGGTTATTGTCAATTTATCATTACTAGGAGTGATATATGCTGAGCAGTAATTAATAGTAATTGATAACATATTTTGAAATTTTGGTGATTTTGTAACATTTAAGGGTAGCCCATAACCACTTTTTAAATTAATAATAATCTTATCTAAATATTCTCATTTCTGAAAACTTAAATTTAGATGCATCCAAATAAAGCTTGAAAATTGTTAATTGTCTTGGAAATAAATTATTTTTAAAAAATTATCATATTAGCAAACATGTTGATATTAAGTGCAATACTTATTTAATGTCCTCTTACTTTTATTTGAATTCAAAGCTTTCATTAAAGCACATCATTTATATTTCAACCCATCAACACTATCATGTGTTTGTTGAGATTGTACAACCTCCCTTTCGGAGTAATACTTGTTGGTCATAATGAGAATGTATGGACATGATGTTGGTTGAAAAAGACTTTAGACTCTTTTAGAATACAAAATTTCTGGAATTGATAGATTTTTTTTTCTCTTCGATGGTTTGCTATTTTTTACTATTGTTCAAAAACACACAATGAACTTTTGAAAATAACAAAACATGAATTGAACATACCATACCCAAAATGAAAGAACCTCCAACAACAAATTAAGATGGAAAGGATAACAAAATCAAACAATTATCAAACCAATACAAAGCCAAATGTTGTAACATAATGTAAAAGGAATTTAGTTTTTTTTCAAAAGACAAAGAAGTGATAATAAGCAAGAAATTGAGAAATATAATGGATCCCTTATCAACAACATTGAACAACAAACATAAACAAATTTCTAAAACCAAGCAAACATCATTTTACCATCATTAAATAGTTCAACTTTAGAGTTCAAACCAATATCGACTAGTTATTATTTTTTTGGACCACAGAAGGTATCAATATTGAAATTCCCCTCACCCCCCTCCCCCCCAAAAGTTCACCTACTGATTATCAATTTCATTATCAAAGTAAAACATCTGGTTATCAATTTACTCAATTATGTTTTGTCAGAATAATTGCCTAAATTACGGGTAAGGTTTAGTTCTCAAATATTCACCTTGAGAACAACCAGTTACATTGCCTAGGTAAGGTAAGTTTTGATTTTTTTTCTTCTTTTAATTTTTTTTTTCTATTTTTTTTGTTGTCTGTCATAAACAAATTTAGGGTTTTAGGATTGATACCCTAGGTAGATGAAATTTGAATAATCCCAATAAGTTATTGAAATTTGAAAATTGAATACCCAGCCTACAAAAGTCTTGGCAGTTCTTGGAATGCTACTTACTAAGTGGGTAAGGTTTCTACCTGGTTTTTTGAAAAAATAATAATTATTAAGTAAGTTATCAATAACCTTATTGATAACCAGGTTGAGAATCAGGTGTTTGTTCATTTACCCACCAACACTGGTTTGTAAGTTCAGACACCCTCAACAACGTTAGGGACCCAGCAAGTGCTTATAGCATGCTAATCATAAGCTTTGAATACCAATGAAAAATACTATGTCGAACAAAATCCAAAAGCTAATGAATACAACAATGAATACTCAACACTCTAAACTCAATCAACAACCCCAAATGAGGAACAAGCTGATGAACATTTCAATTCTCAATCCCTCAAAAGTCCAAATTTTATAGCTCTTAAGATATGAGGAAGGCATAAGTGATGAGAACATTTCATGCCTAAGCCAAAATAATTCTAAAACCTATCCAATTTCACTCAAAGTATCAGCCATACGTGACTCACAATCGCCTCCAACAATGTCATCAACTTGTTTTGATGACAAAAAAAACTGAGTTCCAATTATACAAAGGCTATTACTGGAATTTTTCTGCAAAAAATTACCATATTTTGAGGGTTAAAAAGTCACATGTCAGCATATTTGGACTATGAGCTATTGGTCGCCAGAACCGGGCAGGATCCTAAGAAAATGTTAAACCTCTAGCCAAATTTGGCTCATTCTTCTTGTGAACGATTGCCAATACATCTACTTGACCAAAAAAATAATTAAAAACCCTTCTTCCTACATACTAAAAAGAATTCTTGAAAGAAAGAGGAGCAATTTTTTGCAACCTTTAAGCTTATAATGTAATCCCCTTCAGCTACAACGTCAATACAATCTAAACAAGCACAAACCTTCTAAGTAATCACAACTTTTCATCATCTTTTGTTCCATGGTCTTGAAGGGAAGGGCACCCACTGAAAACTAGTACCATCACTCTGAACATCCAACTTCTTTTGCCTAGCTTCACTCCATATTTGTATCACAGTTGTTAGAGCGACGACATCCCATCAGCTTGCTAAAATCCCCAAATTTGGGATTCTTAGTAGTAAAATGTCAGTTTGGATTTGGGGTAACTTAGTTTAGGTGACACCCAATCTAGTTGGGGTGATGCCAGGAAACGACAAGGTGGCCATGGGAACTTGGAGACAGCACTAAGAATGCTGGGAGTGTCATGAAGACAAAGGAGAAACACAAAAAATGTTAGGACACAGATGGGAACACAAAACAGGGCCGGGAAGCAATTCTCTTATAGTCTTTGTTCCCATTGTTCTGAGCATTCCTTTGGGTTGTTCATCACATTCTAGGCATTTCTGTTAGATTGTTGGGTCGTTCCCTAAATCCCGCTGCTGTCCCCAGTGATCCAGGCTCTCCCCAATGCTGTCCATGATGCTAGAGGTAATTTAGTCCAGACCCAAAACCAGACTGAAAATGATAAAAAGAAGAAGTTTAAAACAAAAGTATTTTTTGAAGAAACTAAGGGCCTTGATTGGGACTCGAAGGGATGTCCGTTCAAGGAGCCCTGGTGTGGATGCCATCAATGGAAGATGGGGTTCACCATGTTCAATTGCCTGTGAACTACTAAGTATCTCCGAATTCAACCCATCTTTAAGTGGGAGGTCAGTTGGAGTTTTGACCAGTGTTGATCAGATATTGTTTTTTTAAATAACCGTTGGGTAGGATTTTATTTTTTTTTATTTTTAAATTTGAGATCACACAAGTTATCTATATCGAAAGAAATTGGGTGCCAGGTAGATTATTAAAAAGAATTGTATAATAATCATTGTTTATACGTAAGGGAAGGTTTTCAAATAATCGGTTGAGAACTGTCAACTTGCCTACCGGTTTTAAATCAGTTATAAGGAATTTTAAGAAGATTAAAATTATTATATTTCTCCTATTTAAAATTTTTTTTAGTAGTGTTTAAAGATTGATAACCTATCTGGATGACAATCAGGTCATCCAGGTAGGTTATTAGATTTTTTTGAAATTCCCAATAACAGGCAGTTATCAATTTAACCAGTTATAAATTTTTTAAAAATCAATAACCCATTGGTAGGTTACTGATAAACTGAGTTGACAACCGGGGTCAAAACTCAATAACTGGCCAACACTGGTTTGGACGATGCATGCTGGTCACCAGTTAGAGATGATAGAGATTCGGTGATCTGATCCAACTGGCACATTTAGTGCCCACTAAGGCACAATTGTAGCTGATCTTCATAGCTCCTGTCAAGTTATTTAGTTTTGTGTTTGTGGTGAGTAGAGTGTTGTTTGACCATATGAATACTTAGATCACGTCAGTGGAACCCTGACAAAGTCATGACTCATGATACAACTTCAATTCATTTTGCCTGCAACCGGATGAGCAGCTCAAGACACACGTCCTAAAATCTTGACAAAGTAATGACATCCTCTTCAACTTGCACATGCAAATCCACAGATTCTTTGACTATTATATATATGCAGCAGCTAGGCTTAGCTTACAACCAAATCCTGAAATGCTTTTGAAAAAAATCTGCAGCACATGATTAAAAAAAATCTAAAGACTGAAATCCTCTTCTCTGAGCTTGATTCTACTGGGGAGCATCAATTTTCTTTTTCTGGTTTTTTTTTGGTCTTTTGCAGTAGAAAAAGGCATGCAGATGATCACATTATGGATCTGGTTATCTGCTGGATTAATCATGTAAGTAAGTTGGTCTTACCAATGCATCATACGGATTTCTAAGAATGCTATTGTCAGGCCTCAAATGGGCTTATTATCATCTTTTGGAATTTGTGTCCTAACTTTTAACCGCTGCTCCCCTCAACCCACCCAAAAGGAAAGTGTCAACTTTTTAACAATAGTGATTGTTGGAATTAGCAATGAGTCCTCCATCCCAAAGAGAGAGAGACACACACACACATAAAACCAGGGATGTATTATAGAAGACATTGCAGAGAAAAAAGGTGGAAGAAGAAAACAAGATGGTTTTTCAAGCACTAGTTTACACATGACTAACAACATCTCTAATTGGAGAACTTGATTGGACCATTTTCTTGATCTAAGAGTATCTCTCACAGCAATAGTAAAATTGACCTTTCTATCAAATTGTGTGGATGAGGTCCAGTGTCACTGTACAACACGAATGGGTTTAAAGTCAAAACTATGTATGATTACTACATAGCTATGAAATCTATGCTTTTGATTGTAAAATTATCCTTCCACCCCTTCTATTGGCTATGCAAGCCTCACCATTCTCCTACCATGATCTACACACAAACTACACCAAAACTATTCAAAATCAAAACTTTAATTTTCACAAACTTTATATTCATACCATAACTTTGTACAAATGAAAGTGTTTCTCAAGGTCACAAACACTTCTTTATATACTAACCAAAAGAAAACTAATCAAAAAACTTCCTAAAATTTATCCACCACATGGTTCCCCAAATAATCAAAAGGAAACAAAATCACATGGTTCCCCATGTGATTTCACAATTAATCACAAGGAAACAACATCACATGATTCCCCATGTGATTTCACAATTAATCACAAGGAAACAACATCACATGGTGCACATGACATAAGTCAATGCATCATGACCAAATTATGGAATCCTACATTCAACTTACTTCATTAAACAATTACCTAAGTAATTATGTAATTAAGTTACACATCAAGTTACATCACCATGGTGTGAAAATGGGTTTGATTTGATTTGCGGCCACATAAGTTAGCCAAGGTGTGAAAATGACTGCTTCTGGTCAAATGACATCAATGATTGGTCGGTCACACATTGAACACTATCTATTGATTGGTCAGCCATAGCAATTGGCCAATGTGTGACATATAAATATTTTCTTTTTAATTTATATTTTTTAATATTTTCTATTTTTGAGTGGGGAACCACCAAACATTAACAAGAAATTTGGATGTGATCATATTGATTCCGCCTTCAATACAATTATCCTACGATCAATTTTTTTCACTAAGCACATCCCCCCTGCCCTAACAAAACTGTTATAGACACTACTTCAACTTAGGGTCAGTTTCATCATTAAATAATCCTTAAAATAATGAAATGAATTTTTGTGAAAATATGAAGGTGAGGTGTTGAAACCATCCTAATTATTGCAGACCACAATTTTGAATCATTTCACTCCTCATATGACAATATGATGGTAGATCACCCCATGAATAATTTAAATTTAAGTTTAAAAAATAAACAAATCAATTTTTTGAAATTAAATTAAATTTGGGTTTTGTCAATGTGAAAGCGTCACCCTAGGCTACAGTATCACTGGAATTGCTCCTCCTCCAAGCCAAGCTATCCGCCTTTCTTTCTGCAATCTGCAATCCATAGTACATACCAACTTGGAAGAGGTTTTCAGTGCAAGGTACACTACTGACACCATCAATGTGATAATAATAGGTACTAGATCACGAAAAGCCCTGTTTGGCTTCAGACCAAATGCCAGGAACCGCTGCTGGTTAGCATTGAAGAAGGCCCATTTGCCTTTTTGCCTTAAGACATTTAAGACACCGAAGGACTGAAGGGCCCAAAACTTTGTCAGCCCTTATTTGCCATCGCCTGAAGAAGACCTTTAATCAGCCACACCAAAGCTTTGGTGAATGTAAGTAGGCTAGCTAGCACATTCATGTAAGTAAACAAAATTTGGCAGGTTTACATAAGAAATTCTAGCCTATGTCCATTAATGTGGAATTCATTGCATGTTATTATGGATGGTTTCAAAACCTTTTTGTGTTATTCAAGGGGCACACAAATGATCCATTGGTGCTTTCCAGATACTTTGAAGTTAGGATTGACTCAGTATATCAGCGATTAGCACTAGCAAATTAAAAATTCAATATAGACTACTGGATTAGGTGGCATGTAATTTATCGGGCCGTCGTTTGCATAGGAGGTTTTCAATAACTGGTTACTCACAGTCAGCCCATAAATTCTCATCCTTGTACATGTAAGCATCGATGGTGTACGTACCCATGTTGGGTGGGTATGTCCATTTTCACATACCAGTTGGGTACTGGTATTAATTTTTTTTCAATTTGGACATTCTGTAAGAACATGAGTATTCAAATGTTCTTCATATAGACAGATCAGATGCGGATCTATATAATAACCTACATGTTTTGGGGTACCCTGGATATGAACATGTATAGACAACAATTTCATACCGGTTGATATGAGATATCCATACAGGTATTGAATATTCACATCAATATTGTACATAAAATGAGAAGAAAAAAACTCAGCAAAGAGCCACCTAACAAGAGGAAAGGGGCATGAACCCAAAAAAAAGAAAAAAGAAGGGAAGACTATATCCCCCACTCATTCACATAATCTCAAAAGAAACTTGAGATTTGATATTCCCAACTTCAGCACATTTTGTCAATATCAAATTGAGCTCCATTATTTCTTACTTCAAAAAGTCAACAGCTTCACACAATGGATACACCTTGTAAAGCTTTATTAAACTTGACAAATATATGTACCCAAATTTCACACACAATATATGTACAATACTCTCTCAAAAGATGAAAGCCTTGGGTATAAAGAAGTGCAATGGCAATGTCAGTGGATGCAAACAAAGAATTAGAGTATGTCCCAGATTCTACATATCCAGGTGCATACCTGAGTACATATCAATCAAAACCCTATATATACCATATCAGCACTAATATGTATCAGGGTTTTTTTTTTTCAATTTTGTGGTTTTAGAAAGTTTTGTAATGATCTCCAAATTTTCAACATTTTTTTTTTAATTTACACTTTTTTTTCCATTTTCTTCTCTGCCACAATGTCAATTTTTACTTCAAATTCTGAAAAATACTGGTATGTACTCTCACCTTTTCTTATTATAATTGGAGTTTGAATAAAGTTTGAATTTTATACATTTTTTTCTTAAATTGTTTTGTTTCAAAAGCTGAATTTCTGGGACTTTTTTTCCCCCTTGGTTTTTATGATGTATGTTTGGTACTCTTCTAAACCCTAAACCCTAAAACCCTTTACACTAGAGACTAAAAATGCATGATCATCAAAATAGAAAATGCTTAATAGGAGGAAAAGGTTTTTCAAGGTTGAGGCCTAAGGAACTGAGGAAATGTGAATGAATGATGAGTTGACATGGAATCCTAAGTGGCTAGACATTGGATGATGTTTGCTAATCTCTCAGACTTCGCTTTTCCACACAATTGTTTGCCATCCTTTATTAGTGTAAAAAGCTTTTCCTAACAAAGATACCTAACTTTATGAACAATGAACACTAGTGTTGTTTTCCTCAATTTTGTGATGTCGCCAATATGACTATCATCCATAAGCGCACATTTAGTCAAATTTAAATATATAAAAATATGAAAGGAAAATTTTCCAACATTCTTATTTATTTTTGGCTACCCACTTTGAACCATGTGACCATTTCCTTAGACTTGACATGCAAAAATGCATTTCTCCTATTGAAAAAGACCAATATTTCTTTGCACTACTACATTCGAGATTTCATAGCCATAGAGTGTAGGGTAATGGCCTAAGGCTGGGTCGTTCCTGAAATAACAAGCCCCCCAGGCCAGAGGCCGAGGGCCCATTATTTTGGGAATGCCCTGGCCCAAGAGTGTTTGTCGAGAATAAAAATGGACAAATTTTTTTATGAATGTTTTGTGGTATCATGATAAAAATGGTGTTAAAAAAGGTAATCCAAGCATTTCAAAAAGCGAAATGAATGTGTTTGCTTTTCAAAATGCTGGGTGAGCTTTTACACTCTGTATGAGCAAGCACCTGTGCATACACTACAAAATCTGTCCAAGGTTTTTACAATCTAGCTTTATTTTTTTCTGCACTGGGAGGTCACATTACAAACTGAAATTTTTTTTCTGGCTTCTCAGTCTGCCACACCGCCATGCAGCTGTGGTCTTGATAAGCGATAAAGCCCAGGGCCTCAGGATTTACCTACATTACCTAAAGATGGGCTATTTGAAAATAAACTAAATAAATAAATAAAGGAAAAAACACACAGCAAGGGAACAGGAGGAGAAAAAAGAAAGGACCAAAGTCCAAACAAAAGACCACACCCCAAATTGCAGAACACAACATGGGGAGCCCTAAGAGGAAAAAACACAAAACCTAGGACCTAAACCCATCACCAGTAGCACGAAGCAAGTCATGCAAAGAGACCAGAGAAAAACCTGGAAGGACACCAAGCCTAAAACAGGCCTCTCCTGCAACCACAACTGCCCAACACAAAATAGTGGCAACCTCAACTCTCTGAAGAGCCACTGACACACCCTCTGCTCTTTCTTTTTTAAAACAAAGAATTTGAGTCAGAATATTCCCTTTTTTATACAGGTCGAAATGTTTAGCCCCACCCCCCAAAAAGCGCTGGCACCAGGTCATCTAACAATTTTTTGGCCTTTTTTTAGGAAGCCTAAACTCTTCAATCTTGAACATGCTTTCAAGAAAGCATAGCTGTGTTTGTAGTCTAGACTTGGGTGCCAAATTACCCCGACACTCAGCACACCTTTTTTTGTCCTAAATGGTTAAGATGTCCAATTTCCATGCATGTCAAGCCAACATCCCTCAGATCCCAATGGAGATCCGAGGGATGTGGGCCCAGTTTCTCTTACTTTCTTGACTTCATAGCATCAATGACGAAGGAATGAAAATTGGAGACCCCTTGTAACATATTTGATAGCTAGCAATCGTCATCCCCAAGTTCAGACTCTAAAAGTATCAATTATCAATAAGTGGGTACATTTTGTTCCAAGAATTAGTAGCTCAGAGTTAGTTGGCAGTTGGCCTTCATATGAAATCCAGCTATCTCCAAGTTTGGTGGGCCTTTCACCCTTAACCACAAGTCATCCTCCCATTTTGTCACATAGGTGAGTTTGGTCCTTCAAGGACCATTAATGCTTTTCAAACTAATCACAGCTATTTCACTCAATTTTGGGTCAAATAGAAACAACTATATTTTTTATTTAGTTTTAGTTTTGTTGTGCTTACATCTAATGGCTTAAGCTTGCTACACCGTTCACAACAATCTTTTTATCGGCTCTTCTTAAATGTAGTTGCCCTTGCCGCTCCACCCTATACTTGGTCTTGTCAAGTTGGCACTGGCAACATGGCCAAGGGTGGTTGGTAGACTACATGTTAAATTTTTGCACACAAGTTTTTGGCTTTTCAATGGCAGAGCACGTAAGTGCATGGTGGCTAATACAAAGATTGTAAAAGGGATGAGGATGCAATTAGGTGGTTACTTAAGGTGTAATCCAAGTTATACAAATGCAATTGGAGTAGAAAGCATGGCTACATAAATGTGATTGTCGTTGAAATTATGATTACACAATTGTGATCAAAGTTGAAAATATAGCAATAAAATTGCAACATAGAAGGTGGAGGATAAAAACAACAAGCATTGTAGCCTATTGTATGCAAGCATAAACCTACATGCCTTCAAAAGGGTTTGAACCTCAATATAATAGTAGATCCTACCTAACTACAGTTGAAGTCTAACCTACACATAAACAAACATTAGAACCAAAAACTTACACTACACAAGGTTAATGAAAAATAGAAACAACCAACCATGGTCCATTATATAAAAGATCAATTCAAATCCTACAACAAAATGAAAATTAAACTTGAAAATAAACAAACATGGACATTCATATAAGCCTACATGCCAATGATCTCAAAATAAATACAAAGGAAAAAACAATCACACTAATAAAAGACTTTACCTAAAATTTGCCACCCTTATGATCTTATACAACTCCGAAGTTTATTGGTATCTCAATCTCAAATGGCAATATAAAATGGAAATGTAATTAGAATATAAAACTTCTAAGCATATATCTTGATGGACCAAATCCAAATGAGTTGTGAGATGGTTGCTTAGTTTGGTATTAGTGAACTAAAGGTTGAAAAGGTTCATCCATCTTCAACATACTTTAAGGTGACCACTATAGAAATCTCAACCAACTTCAAATATTTTGAAAGCTAATCCTTAATATGGCACTAAATCCTAGCCTCTACCATAGATAAAAAGTAGGGTTATGGTCAAAAGGTAGGAACATGGCAATATTGCAACTGTAAATCATAATGACAATAAAAAATGAAGCTTATTGATCCAACAAAAAACCATCCAACAAGGGTGCAAATATCACACCAACTTCCCTTTAAGCTTTTGGGTGATAATATTAAGCCTTGACAAGGACAAGTACACAAAAAAAGGTTTGTTTGGCATCAAGTTCCAACCAATATTGTGAGTTGATGATACATATAAAATTCAAAACCTTTTATACAAGGAGCCTCTTATCAAGTTCATCAATTAATTGGGTCGCAATTCAAATAAATTATGTCTTCACAACATGCATTGATTTTACCCAATCGTCATGGAGGCAAGTTATTACATGAGCTTAAAGTTTAGAACCTAGACTTGGGATGGTAAAATGTCTTTCCTTCTATACACATATAAGTAAAACCTAAGAATTTAATCACAAAATTAATGTTGTACAAGTAAACCTAGAAGTAAACATGGGGATGAATGTAAGCATGCATCTCATTATGGATGAATATTTTTTTCATTCATTTAATTTATGGATGAAAAAATGCATTTAGTACATGTTTTTAATAAAGAGAACTTCCATTATAATTATGGATGAATGTTTTATTTTAACATTAAATTATTATGGATAAATTTTTTCCATAATTTTAATTAACTATAGCTTCATAACACACAATCTAATTATATATGATATAACATTTGTTGAATAATATAATGTAAACTCCATTATAGATGTATTTCATGGCTATGGTTTAAAATGACCTTATTTTGAAAATGTCTTAACTACATTATCATTATTATGTTAACATCTACCCCATGGTCATGTGTTGTTTTTTTTTTTTAATAAAATAAAGTTTTGTTTTTTTGAAGGCAAATTAACCGAATGGGTGTTGACCACAATGGGTTTGTTCTTCCCCCTCTTTTAAAGGTGCCACAACTTTTTTCAAACCTATTTATAATTGTCATTGGCAACAATGGGGTTTTCTTTTTTTCATTTTTCGTTAAGGGTGCCATGACTTTTTTCAAATTTAACCCATGTTGTTGACAATAATAGGTTTTGATTGTTTTAGATTTTTTACATACTAATGTCATTAGTGATAATAAGTTTTTGAAATAAACTAAAATTTAATTTTAGTCACCTTAATTAGTTGTTTTTAAACAACCTATTATCATAGATGACAATAGGGTTTTTTTATAATTATTTCAAAGCACCCCAATTTTCCATACAAATGATTGAATGCCTAATTGACATGGTTGCTAGATGACATGTCTATTGTGAGTAAATCAATTAGTTTATATTGGCCAATATTTGGGTGCCACATGGCATGTTCCTTTGACTAAAACTAACAATTTAACCAATGTTTGTGTGCCAAATGGCTTGTCTATTGTGGGGTGAAAATATGGTGCGGTGGACCGAAAATGCCACATGCAAAGTCCACACAAGAGTACAAATTATTTTCAATCACTTTGTTAGCCCTTTCACAATTTCCAACATTTGTTTATACTCATTTTTGAAAGTTCATAACTTTTTCTTAAATGGTTCAATCATTTTGGTCTATAGCTTATTTTCTTCTTATATAAATCTATTAAAATGGTTACTATCAATGTGGATTTTTTTTTCACATTTCATTTATTTATTTACTTTTCCAATCATAATTATGTTTGAATAGGAAAATTGTCAAATTATCATCATGCCTTGGGCCTTATTGAATGTGATTATTGATTTCACACCATTATACATATACATAATACAAACATATTGTTCTTAAATAGTTTTTCCCAATTTTTCATTTTTATGTGTTAATAAATAAAAGATCTAATCAAGTGCAAACATAAATATTTATTGAAAGGAAACTAAAACATGATGCTCACAACATGGAACATAACATCAAAAAATTTCAAAGTTCTTGTCATATCAAAGACACAAACTTGTGTAATGAAGAAAAAAAAGAGCCAAACCATCAACACCAAGGTATTTAACCAAGAAACCAAACCAAAAATAACTAAACTAATCTAAGTAACAAAAATAGTTCACCTTGTGGAAGTAACCTAGTTACTTTCCTATTCTAATAATTAATGAAAACTTAACTAGCTCAGCTTGAATTCTCAACAATCCCCTTCAGGCTCAAATCCACTTCTAGTACACCAAGCATTTTTAAAAACTTCCTTAATTTGTTTGTACTTAAAGCTTTGTGAAAATGTCAACAACTTGATCCTTAATATTGACATGAATAAGGTTAATTTTTCCTATTATAATTTTTTTTCTTACAAAGTGATAGTGCACCTCAATGTGCTTTGTCCTAGCATGATCAATCGAATTGTTAACAAGTAATATGTTACCAATGTTATCACAATAAATGACAACAAGAACATCCACTAAATGTCCCAAATTTGAAAATAATTTTTGTAACCAAATTATTTCACATGTAACAATTGTTGTGTCTTTACTTTGCCTTTGTGTTTTTACTCTGCCTTTTGTGTTTAATAGTGCCATTGTTGGTTGTTTCTTACTACTCCAACTAAAAACACCACTTCTAAAAAAAAACATGAAACCACTAGTCGATATCTTATCTGAAACATTACCAACCCAATCAAAATACGTGTATCCATGTACTTATAATTGGTTTTTGGCTTCATAAAAAATTCCACACTACAAAGTATGTTTTATGTACCTCAATATACGCCTCACTACATCCAAATGTGGCTTTTGTGATGTTTGCATGAATTGACTCACCACTCCAACTCCATAACTCAAATGCGGCCTTGTGATGGTCATGTAAATCAAATTCCCCACTATGCATCTATACATAGTGGTACTTCCACAAGGTCACTTTCATCTGCACTTAACTTCACATTTTGTTCCAATGGAATTAAAATGGGTTTGCAATCCGTCATCCCATATTTAGATAATTTGTTCAAGGCATATTACCTTTATAGTAACCATATCACTTTGAGGGACTATATTACTTCAATGTCGAGGAAGTAACGGAACTTTCTTAAATCTTTCATCTCAAATTTTTGCTTCAAAAGCTTTTTCAAATCAGAAATGTTTGCATCACTATTTCCTGTGACAATTAGGGCATCAATGTAAATGACTATGACTACTATCCCACAATTTTTTTTTTCACATAGAGTGAAAAATTTGCATTGGATGTTTGAAATCCACTTGTGAAAAGATATTAACCTATTTTGTTTGACCAAGCTTTACGTGCCTGCTTCAAACCATACAAAGTTTTTTCTCGACCTACAAACCAAATTAGGATGTGTTTGGTCCACATAATTTGGTGGTTATTCCATGTACACTTCTTCTTGCAAGTTTCCATGAAGAAACACATTCTTCACATCCATTTGATGTAAAAACCATCTTTTTGCTGCTACCATAACAATGATTGTTTTTATGGTCATCATTTTTGCAACTAAACTATAGGTCTCCTCATAATTTATGCCATAAGTTTGGGCATAACCTTTAGCAATCAATCTTGTTTTGTATCTGCCCACAGATTCATTTACATTGTGTTTGATTTTGTACACCCATTTGCACCCAATTGCTTTCTTGTCCTTTAGTAAAGCTACTAACTTCCAAATAACATTAGCATCCAACGTCGCCATCTCTTCATCCATGGCATTGTCCCACTTGGGGTTTCCAACCACATGTTCAAAACAAGTGGGTTCAACCTCTTATATAACTTTCACCATGTATGCATGATGATGAGCTACAAAACCATCATATGTGAATCTTTGTATAAGGTACTTAACTTGTGTGGATCTTCATATTCCATTATTGTTGTTAGGTGTTTTCTTTTTTTTAGCCATCCGAACTTTGGGAGTAGTAATTGAAGGGTTTCTTGACTCTTCATCCACACTCTTCTTTAAATCATTCAATTCACCATCTACATGAGAATTTTTAAATGATGTTTGCGAATTACCATGTACAATGTTTGAAGATTTTAATATTCCTTTCCATGGAGTGCTACTAGACCCATTAATTAAATATTCTTGTGGTCCACTAATTAATTATGATTGTTATTCCACATTTGATGAAATATCACTATTTCTAACCTTTCCATCTTCTATTATCTTCATTGGTGAGTACCAACTAGCCATCTCATCAAGACAACATCTTTAATCACTTGCAACTTTTGAATGGAAAGGTTGAAACATTTATATCCCTTTTGTTCCAAAGAGTATCCAATGAAGATACATTTATCAACTTTTGGGTCTAGTTTTGATCTCTTTTCATTAGGAACATGCACGTATGCAATGTAACCTAAACTCTAAGGTGTGAGATATTTGGTTTTTTACCCGTGAATTTTTCTTCAGGTGTCATGCCATGAATTATTGTTGTGGGTGTTCGATTCATGATATAGACTCTAATTGTTACCGTTTTTGCCCAAAAGTAATCTAGCAAATTCTTTTCATTCAACATGGCACGTGTTATTTTTGCAATGTGCATGTTCTTCCTTTTAGCAACTCCATTTTATTGCGGGGAATACTTACATAAATATTTCTTGTGAATTTTTTGTTCCTTCAAGTATTCACTGAATTCATTTTTAAAATATTTTCCCCCACCATCGGACCTTAAGCATTTGATGTTCACACCCTTCTCCTTCTCCACCATTGCTTTGAAATTCAAAAAGTGTTGAAACACTTCACTTTTGTGTTTCATGAAGTAGACCCACACCTTCCCTGTGTGGTCATCAATGAAATTCAGGTATTACTTGCATCCTCCAATGGATTCCGTTTTCGTGGTCCACACATCTGAATGGATCATTTCCAAAGGTTTGGAACTTACATGAGTTATTTAAGTTGAAAATGGATGCGTAAGTTGCTTCCCCAACTAACATGTTTCACAAACTTTTGGCATCACCTTTTCTGTTCCAAATTTGGGAAGACCTCCAACAAGATTTTGTTTTTCCATCAACTTAAGATGTTGGAGATTAACATGGCCAACCCACTTGTGCCAAATTTCAATGTCTCCAGCTCCTTTTCCATTTGTGAATAACATGGAATTCACTTTGGGCATGTTCACATCCAAGGTGAACATTTGTCCATTCCTTTCCCCTTTTGTAATCAATTTGACTTGGTTTTTCATGTTTTCCACAAAGCATCCATTAGAGTTGAATTTCGCTTATACACCTTGTTCCACCATCTAGCCTACCAAGATTAAATTTTTTGTTACGGTTGGAACATAAAATACATCTTTCAAATACTTTGTTTACCCATCTTGCATGGATAATGGTACTTTGTTAATTGTGTGATGGGATGTCTAATTTCATCACCAATTTCCACAAACTTCGATGTTTTCAAATCCCTTGTGTCTTTAAACCATTCTCCATGACTATTCATGTGGTTTGAAGTTTCAGAATCCACATACTAGACATTGTTATCTAATACAAATGTTATCAATAAATTTGTCATGTGTTACATTATAAATAATTACTCATCACCTTGATTTCTAGTTGATGCATAATTCCCTTACTATAGCTTTCCATTCTATGCATCATGTTTCCTTTGATAATAATTTTTTGCCATGTGCCCAAGTTTCTCGTTGTAGTAATAGTTTGAATCATTTTTGGTTATTAACTTCGATGACTTCCACTACTTCCCTTTCCTGTAAAGTTTCCTTATTCACCTCCATGAAACTAACTTTCATATTGATGATGTCCATCATGCAAGTTTCTGTGTCGACCTCAAGATGAAGTTCTACCATTTCTATTTTTATTTCTAACTCTAATAATATTTGAGTAAAATGCATTTTCTTGTGATCCTCCACTAGATGAAATACCAACAATTCTCATCTCTTCATTTATAAGTAAGGTTATCAATTATTGGAAATCAAGAAATGTTTTTTGAATTGCAATTGAAGTTCGAAACCAACTATAATTTTTTCCAAGACCATTCAAAATCACAGCTATTAGATCTTCATCATTTATAGGGGTTCTTGTAGATGCAAGAGCATCTGCAAGGTTTTTCACCTTTGTAGAATAATCACTAATTTTCATCTTATTTTTTTGTAAATTATGCAACTCTTGCTTGAACTGCATTTTGTAGGCTCATGTATTGGTGTTATACATTTTCAGCAATGTACCCCAAGCTTGCTTGGGTGAATTTTCATTTTGAATATGCACAATCATGGAATCAAACACATTCATAAAAAACCAATACAAGATTTTCCTAGTTTTTTCATGCCAAGTTTTGTTGGCTTGAATTTGTTGTTGTGTGGGGTTTTCTCGGAAAAAAGGTTTTTTTTTTTCAGTGGTAATGAACTCCCAATAACGTTTCCCACCAAAAAATTCATAATCCTAAATTTCCACACTTGGAAATTGTTCTTGTTTAATTTTTCAATTGTAACTTGAGAAAGATCGTCCACCATCTCTCAAGGCCACACTCAATGTCTTCTTGGGGTTTCACAAACAATTTGTTTCAGGAAATGATTTTATTTATTTCCTTGGGTTTTTAGGGTTAATTTTAGGGTTTTCCTTCCTTAGGTTTCTAGGATTAAGGTTAAACAAGATGGACCTTGCATTCATACATATGTTTTGAATATTATATGAGGTTCTCTACTATACATAGGTTTGAAATATATGTATGTATTTCGTATAATATTTTGTATGATATTAAGTACATGATTACATACCAAACTTTTGTGTGAAGGTGTTGATAATGGATTTATGTTCCATAATCTTCAAAGTTCAAATTCCTTCCTTCAAGTTCTCCCAAATTGTATTTATTCCATTTCAAAAATTGTTTTGATGTCTTTTCAATGTAAACTTATGTCACTATCAACTTTGTAAAGCTACACCATTCACATATGAGCTTGGATCGATCTGAAATTTTTGTGCAACATAAAAACTATGTCTACTATCATCTTTCAAAATTTTACCTCATTTGATTTCATAAAATGAAAGATCTTGTTATTTCCTTGAAACCACCTCAAACTAGGACCTGAACACAAAATGACTTACAATTCCTTCTCAACAACTACAAGCCCCTTGAAATTTTTGAAAACACATTAAATATATATATTCCACATTTGCTCAAAATTTAAGCTTTATTGATGATGATCACAAAGAGTATCATTTTCAAAAGAAACTAGCTTCAAAATTGAGGTTGAAATTTTAGATATTTGGATCTCTTTCAACATATATCCAAATGGCATGAAATTTCTCCCACAAATGTAACCTTTTATGGTTTATATGATCTCAAAGCTGAAAATCCAAAAACTCTCAAACAAAAGAGATATGACCAAAAAACCAAATTTGACACAAAATCTTCAAAAGCTCATAACATTCACAAAACACAACCTTTTTCTTCTGGAATTTTGAAAATAGAAGCATCTTATAGTTTTATATAATTTATCCAAGTTTCATTGCAAGATTTTTTCACAGTGGATTTAGATTTAGATTTAAAGATTTAACTTTCACAACCTTTGATGTGTTGATCTTCTCTCACCTCTTTTCTTTTCTTTTCTTTCTTTTCACATTCTTTCTTTTCCTCTATTTTCTTTTGCACTTGACAAATTCCTATGATATTATTAAAAACTTTCAAGCTCTAGTTCTAGATTTTTTTTAATTCTAGATTTCTTTCAACTTTCTCACCAAACAACTTAAGTTTTAATACCATGTTAACAAATAAGAGATTTAGTCAAATGCAAACATAAATTTTTATTAAAATGAAGCTAAAACATGATGTTCACAACATGGAACATAACATCAAGAACTTTTCAAGGTTCTTGTCACATCAAAGACACAAACTTATGCAATGAAGAAAAAAGAGCGCCAAACCATCAACAGTAAGGTATTTAACCAAGAAACCAAACCAGAAATAACTAAATTAATTTAAGTAAAGAAAATAGTTCACCTTGTGAAAGTAATCTAATATTTTCCTACTCTAGTAACAAATGAAAATTGAACTTGCTTGAATTTTCAACATTATGTCCATTATGCATTTTAAAAAATAATTCAATTTAGAATGTACATGAAAACAAAATAAAATATTTTTTCTTGAATTTCGAAGTCCACATGTGATATATTATATATGTTTGATCAATTCATGTGATTGCAATTTAGGAAATAATTTGTTTTTAATGAAAAAAAATTCCACATAATTTGTTATAGGACACATTTGTTGTTTTAAAAGTCCTAAAACACTATGCAACCAATTTTAATTACAAAAATGTCTTGTGCATTTCACTACATATATAAACTACCATACATATTTGAGTCCAAAACATAAAATATTCAATCCAATTATCATGCAACATTTTATTTCATTTCATTTTTTGAAAAAACAATGTTTGTGATGTCCATTTTGGTATAACACATTGTGCTTTTGGCCTATGATTGACTTATCCAACATATTAACCCATATTTGATTATCATATGGCATGTATTCTATGATCGACTTGACTAAAATAACTTAAATAATATTTTAGTGCCACATATAGGGCATGTTTATTATGATTAATTTTCTTTAAATAATAATTAATATTTGAATGCCACATGGTATGTATTCTATTACCAACTTGAGTAAAATAATATCCGATCACTACTACTACAATTCATTGTTTTTTATTGTAGTATCCAATAAAAAAGGACCCCATTTGGATAGGCATCAAAAAGACCATCCTATCAATTTGGACAAGTTGATTTGGACTTATCCAACATGATTATTTTTTTTTATTAATAGAATGTTGGATTATTTGACTGGTCATTTTGACTAATGGATAATGTACCATTTGATTATTCAAATTCCTACCTTTTAAAAAAGAGTATTACCAAAACCAATAGTTTTGTGTAGATAGGTAAGTAGGTAGTGTATAAATTTAGGTAGGTCGTTAAAAAAAGAGTAGGTAGGTAGGTAGCCTACCTACCTACCCACCTACCTAACATTCTTAACCTAACGTAACTTAGCTTACCTATCCTAACCTTTTAAACATGTATATAGATTACAAGTATTAAAAATTGAACCCTTCACTTCCCCAATGATAATTTAAATCCCTATTTTGATCGACTACACTTTCCAAAATTAACAAAACTTGTTAAGTTTTTTATTTCACTTGTTGATTTCACATCATTAATTTATAGGTAAGTAAGAAAGCTAAATAATTAATAAGTAGGCTGCAAGATAGTTAATAAGTAAAAGGGGTAGGTAAATAGGTAGCTTGTAGTCCATAAGAGGTAGGTAGGTAGGTTTATACGATGGTAAGGGGGAAGTAGGAGGTAGGGAGTTAGGTATGTAAGTAAATTAGTAAGTAGGTAAGTAAGTTGTAGGAAATAGGTAGGTCTAGGTCATAGGAGGTAGGTAGGTAAGTAGGTTTGTAGGATGGTAGGCAGGAAGTAGAAGGTAAGTAGGTAGGTAAGTAAATTGGTATGTAGGTAGACCTAAATTATTGCTTAGCTTAGTTTGTAACTATTTTTGTTTAATAGGTAGCATAGGATTTCCTATTTGACTATAACACCATTGTCCATCTTGATTAAGGATGTCATTTTGATTTATCCAACTTGATGAGATATTCAATTTGATAGATAATCAAATATGTCACTTTAATCAAGTTCATTCATTCAAACCTCAGGCCTCTAATCAAAATTTATGTATGTCTAGTCAATAAAAAAAACTTGTTAGTCAATTTGGACCTTTTGAAAAATAATGAATTGTAATAGTGAATATTTGAGTGCCACATGGCATGTCTGTTGTGACTACCTTGACTAAATTGACAATCAATAAATTTGAGTGCCACAAGCATGTTTATTTTGACTAACTTGACTAACATTTTAACCCATATGAAGATGCCATATGGATGTCTTTTGTCATTGTTTTTTTGCTTGAAATTGATTGTTTATACATGTTTACATGGCACGTTAAATGTTTATCAACTAGTTGTTTACTTTAATTCTACAATAAACTAGTAAGATATTGACTTAATATTTAACTGGAACCTTACATTATTTATTAAATATTTATTCTTACATTGCACATACATATACTATCTAATGAGTAAATCTGAATCCACACGCAAATTGCTTGAATCATGATTGAATTGTTGGAAACACATACACAAATAAATTTTTGAAAATGCACACAATGTACACACATGGTTGTAATTTCCAAAATATTTATATATAAACACCAAGTTTGAAAGGGTACAAAGTTTGACATGAAATACCTAAGAACTATAGGTTGCACATTAGACATTGCACAATATGTTTAAATGGATGAACTTATGTGTTCCCAAAGCCATAATACAATATAATCAACTATTTGGTCTACAATGTGAAATGGAGGATCATGGGTTACCTCTACATATGGCAAATGCTTTCAATAAAACCAATGTAACACCAATAGATATATAGTCATCTAGCATGCAATTATTATGATGCATAGATGCCCCACCTCCAAACTTGACAATATTTCATTATGCATTCCTCGCTTCCAATAAATTTAGGAGGATGAAATGCCCATCTTACTTTAATTTAGCCTAGTTACCCTAGCTCTGTGAAAATGCACATAGGTTGCAAGTATTAAGAATTGAACCCTTCAACTTCACAATGATAAACCAAGTCCTTACCAATGAAGTACACCATTAAAAGGTGTCCAACTTTTGTCAAGTTTTTTATTTAGCATGTTTATTTCATACCATTACAAGATTATAAGGTAGGTAATAAAAACATTATAGGATAGTAGGTAGGATGGTAGGTAAGAGGTAGGGAGGTAAGTGGGTTGGTGGGTAAGTAAGTAGGTAGGTATGTGGGTGCATGGGTGGGTCGGTAGATAAGTAGGTAGGTTGTTATGTAGGTGGGTGGGTAGGTAAATAGGTAGGTTAGTAGGTGGGTAAATAGGTAAGTAAGTGGTAAGTAGTTGGGTGGGTGGAAGTTAAATAGGTAGGTAAATAGGTATGTGGTAAGTAGGTGGTAGGTAGGTGGGTTGGTGGAGAGGTAAATAGGTAGGTACGTAAGTAGGTGGGGGGGGTAAGTTTGCTTATGTTCATAACAAATGACTTGTAGTTAATTTTTAATTATTGTAAAATCATGTAATTATCATGTTGTCCATGTAATGGCATGTCACATTTCCCAAAAGAAATCAAATATATAACTAAATACAAACTAATGAACAATGTAGGTCATAACATTCCATGTCAATTGCAAATATTTGTCCACATCATTATGGATAGTCATTTTGTAAACATAAACATAATGATTTCTTCCCAATCACATTGGTGAATGAGAATTTGACATCCACATCACTTTGTTATTATTCATGGATTCCATATAAATAAAATAAAAGTGATGAAAATTGACATGTCATAATCCATGTCAAAATTTCTATGATTATTTTTAATCATTTTAATCAAGTTACAAAGTCCAAATAAACATTCATAACTTTTTGTATATTTTAATTAACATGTTTGATTTGACTAAAATGTTAATCAAAGAAAGCTAGATTATCACACCTAATTTGTCATTATTGACAAGTGTGGTTGATTCTATAATCATTACAATCCCAATGCAAGGGGCGTAAAAGCCTTGTTTTGTAATAATGTTATTTTCAAAGTTAGTCATGGGGTTTCTTTAATGTTAGAAGATGGTAAACACTAATAAATTGTAGGTATTTTTTTCTTTGAGTCACTTTATTGTGGTTAACAACTTGGGACCAAATGTTATCATAGCTAGTAATGAAATAAATATTTCATTGTGCACATTCTAGCTATCACTATTAGAAATCATGGGTTTTGCAATTGCCATTTGTAACTACAAATTTGTGTAGTTGTTTAAGACAAATCGCACGTGACATTCAATTACATGTGGCACTACATGTGCAACATGTATATATAATGTCAATATACATATTCATCCATACATACCAATTCAAATGTAATTGCAATTTATATACAACTTTCTTTGTAACTATAGTGCAAATAATCGATGTATGACATGTGTTTAAAAATTGGGTGAATTACTTGTGGACATGTGTCACTTTTAATTATTTTTATGTTTTCAAAATTAAAAATTCATTGAATTAATCTTAATCATCAAAGTTTCCATCACTAAGATGATGACATGTGGCATGCCATGGAATCATTGATCATTGACCCATTTTAAAACACCAATTATATGGTGACATGTGGCAATTTAAAAGCCCACTCATCCATTTTTATATTAATTAATGAAATTTGGATTGTCCAATTTAGGGTTAATAAGATGTTGACACATGGTGTCTTATTGGCAAGTAATTATTACGCCCTAATAAGTAGGTAGGTAGGCCTAGGTATGTAGGTAAGTTGAAAGGTAGGCTTAGTTAAATAGGTAGGTTTAGAATCATTTGATTTTATTTTTCAATTTAGCTATTTAAGGTCAAGTTCTTTTTATTAGTTCATCCCTAATGGCACCTAATACTTGGTTTCTGAACATGGTTATTGCAAATATTTATATAGTGTGCAAAATTGGATTAAAAGCCAAAATATATGGCATAAAAGATTTAGTTCTAAACATCATCAACTTAGTTGCACAATATATGCAACTATTGTACTAGTACTTATGTTATGGATTAACCTAGTTTATTTATTAGCTATGTATCAATATACAAAAGTAATAATAATTAAAATAATTTATGTGTTAAAAATAATGCTACTAGTTAGTATAATTATAATTAATGAATATTATTATTAATAAAAATGACTTATAATGATTACTAACTAATATTAAAATTAAACTTTGTCCATTTTTCTTGATTTTTTGTTTCATCAAATTTCCATTTGAAAAAAGAAAAAAAATTCAAAACAAAATTTATGAATAAAATAGGTTAAAATTCTAAAAAATCTTCTTTCCAAAAATAATAATTTAGATAAATTTGACAAATAAAATTTGAAAACTTGAAATACATATTTAACCATGGTTAGTTTAGCTCAATTTAATTTAACCTAATTTAGTTTAGCCATAATTAATTCAAATAATTATTTAAACCATTGTTATTGTAATTTAATTTAACCATGTTTGGTTTACCCTAATTTAATTTAACTTTGGTTAATTTAGCCTAATTTAGTTTAGCCATGGTTAATCTAACCACAGCTAATTTAATTAATTTAACCACAATTAATTTAATCATGGATAGTTTAAGCATGTTTAATTTAACCTCCTATTATATAGCCAATTTATGATTAATTTAGTGAAGGTTTAATTTAGGTTTGATCTTGGTTAGTGTGAATTTAGCCTATGTTAAACCAATGTTTAATCTTGGCTAATTTTAATTAACATGGGTTGAACCTTAGTACTAAATGTATAATATTACTATATATAACCTAAATAGATAAATTAAGTAAATTAGTTTAAGTATGTATTAGTTTAGGCCATTATTTTTACGACATGTGTCCATTTTGTACACATTTAATTGCATGTCAATTGCACACACAATCATATGGGCCAAAAATTATATGGTACCAAATTTGTAGTTGCAAACATGATTGATGTAATTGTAAATGTCAGTTAGTTGCATGACAATTGCATAATGATTGGTTACAAACAACAAAATTTCTACTAGTGTATTTTACTTAGTTTATAAAACAACTGAACCATGATATTAGGTTGAACAACTTTACACATCTTCTTCCCCACTATGTGTTTTCAACCCATTTAGGTTTGGGACAAGTAGTTTTTCCCTATGTTCAATTGTGGAACAAATCTTGCAACACAGCATGAAAAAGTTGCCATTGAGGACTTAATAGATTCAACCCAAGGGAATTTTGTAGCCCATGAATATTATAAAATCATTTTCAACTCCCATTCACTTTTTTATTTCCTCTTTTTAATCACACTAGTAAACTCTAAACCATCCTATCATGTTAAGTCAACACTACACTTGCTACAACTACTAGGAGACATAGAAGTTGACGCCCCAAGATCATGTGCACCACAACAAACATTAAAAATTGGGCACTTATTGGAAATCAATAACATAAGCAAAGATGTATAAAGGTTTCAAGGTTAACAAGCCCATAAACATTAAAAAAAACTTGTATGTGATATTTGAAAGGCGTTTGAGAGGTGCCATTGTGCACTACAATTTGATGACCATGAATTTGAAAAGAAATAAATGTTGAATTACTAATGCAAAGTAAAATTTAAACTCAAACAACATAATGTGCACAATGCAAAGGTTTAAAAGATCACAACATTTGCCTTAAACATATGGACCTTGGTGCAAAAGAAAACAAACAAAATTGTGATGACAAAGTTGCATACAACAAAAAACAAATAGAAGAGATGAGAAAGAAATCCTTGCAAAATGTGAACATGCAATTATCTTTAATGAAATTCACCTAATGCCTACTTCTTCAACATTGATGTAAGCAATAACACAATTTTAAAATCCATTCTTATTTTTCACAATGGAATGGTGTAATCATAGTAAAAGGAATCAAAACACTTGTTGACTATAGTGAAAACCTATACCAACATTACTTTTTAAAAAAATTCATTTATTGTATTTAATGAAATAATTATCCATATTTTGGAATTGTGTTTGTTTATTCATGAAGTTGGAATCCCATGAATTTGAAGTCATTTCACTATGTTATTAAAAAATATATTATACCCAAAACATTTGTTGACATAATGTTTCTTAACAACCTTAAAATTGAATGTGTTTTAACTTATTCAAACTTTCACCAAATGCTTTCAAATTTCTTATGGACTTAAACATAATTCATAAAAAAGGTCACATGTGTTGATCCGTTTAAATACACATTTATTGTATCATGTATTGGATGTTTTTAATTTAGATTTTGAATGTTTTTAATGACTATAATAGTTTAAAAGCTGTGATAATGTTTAAATTTTTTTGGGTACATTTGATTATAATCTAAAGCTTGATGTAATTTTTTTTTAATAATATGAGTTATTTTTGGTTTCAATATCAATATTGAGTCTAAAAAAATATTTTTAAAAATCAAAAAAATATTTACAATATAATTTTGGTATTTAATCATCCAATACATGAAGGTTGCATATACATTATAGTCCTTGGTAAAGTCTCCAACATTGTTGCTAATGGTTTTTTTTTAGTGTGATTACATTTGGAATACACCAATCATTTTATTGTGATTGCACCCAAAAGGTCTTGCAAGTCAAATAGTCATTCACAAATCCCAACCCACATATGTTACCCTGATGGATTAGTATGAATTTTGGGAACATGTTACAAGCTTTGTGACAATATTTTCATTATTCCTTTAAACAATGAACACATTTAAAATGTAATAACAATTTCATAATTGTTCTTTTAAACAACACTAACAATCTTTTCATTATTCTACTAAACAACGCTTGGGATGCCTAATGAAGAAGATGGGAATGTAGGTGGTGATGGAGGTAATGATGACGTTGTTATCACTTGTAAGTTGAACTTGTAACATGTACTATTGTCGCAACTTGAAGATCACCACCATCACACATGGGTGACAACTCATTTTAACTTTCAATAAGACAGGTGACAATTGGAAAATAAATGGTAGACGATTTAAGTGAAATCCTAGATTATCTCATTATTGATTTTGTCATTTGCCCTAGACATAACAAGTCACGCATTTATGAAATTTTGCCACAAATAAAAACATTGATTCACAAACATGTAGAAACCTAGCTAGCCTAATCACCTTTAATAGTAGCTCCACCGGCCATAGTAAAGTGGTTTGAATATATAAGTTGGATGAAATGCAACCATTTCATGGTGGAGAGGATCGATAAAAGTCTCTTTCCATTGGGCCACTATGATCAAAGATTCAAGATTTTATCCCAAACATCAACTTTCCTTAAATTTGTTTCATTTAACATTCCATTTAACTTGTAGTCACCTCGCAACTCTAATTGCAGATTTGTGTGAGCTACGAGCCAACTCATGTATCATTAGAGTATGACATCTGTTGATTTTGAATTGGAACATGTGTTCTATTTAAGATCTTTAAAAGTGCCCTAGATATGAAATGTTGCTAACATTAAACATGACTTCAATCCAGTGATTTTCCATTAAGAAGCTGCCATAAAATTTTTATTCGACATCCTAATGGCAACAAACCCTAATGTCAGTAATGTGCACAAGGTCCAATGCTCATTAAAATGCCTTAAACGTCAAAATGACTCCTCTTGATTGGTCAGTTATAATAATTGAGCTAAGTGGTTGCATTTAAATATTAATTTCACCCAATACTGACTCATTCTTCATGTGTATGGGTGAGGATTGGGAAACAAATAACACATTCAGTTAAATGTGATAAAATATTGCTAAAAGGCCCAAACAGGAGGTTAATGGGTGGAGCTGCTCAAAGAACTTAAGGTCAGTGGTGGGGCTTGGCAGACTCAAGAGAAGGTGGGGTAACCCAAACACACAACAGGTCTGAATAATAGGATGCCTTTACTATTTCTTCGGTGCAGCAGCACTAGACCCTTTGATGCTCGATTTGGTACTTTACTCATGTGTTGGGACAACACGAGTTACATTCTTTACAGGAGAGAAAGAGTTTGAGAGTTTCTTATCATTTGTTTCAAGTAGGTGGCGGCAGATGCAAGGGGCCAACTCAAACTCATGGGTAGCCCATTAAATTGGAAACTACATATTATTTAGTCTTAAAAGATTGGAGGAACATAAAAGAGAGGTGAAGTGAGGGAGCAAGTAGCCTCTACTCCCAAACTGGGCAACAGATTGATTCCCTCTGTTGACTAGTGTGCATAATTATTGTCCACCACTAAGTTAGCTCACCTTTTATAAACCATATCTCTTGATACCCCACTAGGCACGTACAATCTCTTCATGCAAAGGATCATGGATTAGCTTTATCACCACTTTTTCACTGTGATCAATGCATTGGATTCATCACGCAGCCCATCATGCAAAAACAATATTGTTGTGGGGGAGTAAGTAGCCTGCCTAGTAGGCTTGTTTGTTGTTTGTGGGTCCACTCAACTGACAACCCCCTTTCCTTTCAACTCTATCCTTAAGCTCTATCTGTTTGTTGTGTAGAAGTAGTAGAACCCAGAATTATGTGCAAACTGTAAAACAAGTACTCTGGCAATATATGCAAACTCTGCCTATTATAATGGGGAACCTGTTCATGGTATCTATACAAAAGGACTGCTCTAAATAAAGTACTAAAGCTCTCTTAGGATGCGCCGCGCCCTGTTGATTCATCCTTTGTACATTGTTGTGCTGCAAACTAGAAACTTACAGTGAAATCATGTGGTGTAGGGAAAGGACTGGGAGGGGCTGTCCTGCAAATGCAAATGGGAGGGCCCAGTCCCTCAGCACCCACGAATGCACCAGTCCTGTTTTGCTCAGACTTACTCTGAGCTCATCAAGTGGATGAACGTGCCCAGCTGCAACCCCACCCACATTAGTCCGCTCTCCTATCTACCTACCTCACTTCTACCTATGTTCCTCCTACTCCCCACCAGTCTTTTTAAAAAAGAATTTCCGTTTGTAGCCCCAAAATTTTTTTGACGATCATCCCTTGGAAGATTTAGTCAAATATGGCTATAAATCAGAATTAAAAAAAAATCTTTAATCATCCTTCTATCCATCTGGCTACACAATGAAAACCAAAAATATGAATATTTTGATTTTTATTCTTTTTTTAATTCTCACTTTTGGTGACTGAAAACCTTTTTTTTTTCTTTTTTTTGAATGTTTGATTTTTAATTTCTCCTTTCGGAGAAATTTCGCCATTAAAAAAACGCTGACTCCCACACATCTACCTCCTCATTACCTACCTCCCTCCCCTTCCATCGCCATTTCTGAAGCTTCTCTGCCGTTGTCACTAAGGTCCCTTGGTGCTACTCCACTCCACGTACCTTACCATTATCCTGTTGTACTCCCCTTGGATTTACACTTGTCAAGCCTCCAATGGCAAGACAACTTAGACTTCATCATCTTTTTCCTTCCTTCTTGACAAGTGAGCTCTTCTCCCTTTTTTTTTCCCTTCATTCTCGGTTGCATCTCTAATAATTGTCATTGTTGTGTTAATTTGCAGAGGGTGGGGAACAAAGCTCCTTGCCTCGGTTATTGTCTTGTTTCACAAAGGGAAGGTCAGCATGCAAATGATAACATGTAGGTTTTCTTGGGGTAGTTTTGTTATGGATGTAGTACACTCATAATGTCATGGTTTAGTGTTATGTTCAATATGACATTGTGATATAATGATGTTACCATCAACTTCCCAATGGGTTTCCTAAGCGTTTCCAATAGCACCTTGTTTTTTATATGTATTGTTTGACCATGGTTCAACTTCCATGTGTATTGATTGTAAAGGGGGCATCAAAAGGAAGCATATTTAGGCTTCTATGACGGGAAGTGCCCCATGTTCGGAAAAATATGCTTTTTGAGGTGGTGGAGTGGTGCGGTGTGGGATGTGGGTTTTTTGGTTTTAGGGGAGGTTTGAGGGCTGGACGTGACAGGAACTCCACCGGTGTTCAGTACGTCACTCCAAACAAAAAAAATTACTGTGAAAAAGTCAAAATGTGCCGGTTTAGCTCAGGAAATTAGTTTTTCTGCACTCAATTCGTCCACCTTTCCGTGGCTGGTAAAAGACGCAACACAGTTGGCCGCCTCCAAAAAGAATGTAATAAATTGGACCTGACTGTGGCTCAGTATTTCTGATTGGTCGATCATAATGATTGGTCCAGGTGGTTTTCTGTTAGTAGTTCCCACGTATATGCAGTTCTAGTTACAGTTTTACTGGTGGGGTTGCCAAAAAAAAAAACAGCTAAACTTAGACCTTATCCAGAGTGACATACCGAGCACCGGTGGAGATACTCTGAGATCTGAGAAAGAGTTTGATTTCAACCAGCATATCCAACAGCTTTAGTCAAAGGTGCATATCAAAAACACATACCAGCTGCAATACTTGCTAACTTTATCTCGTAAGCTTTGCCCTAAATTCTACTCTATATAAGTAGTCCATGGAGGAGACTACAATATATTTCTTTTGGACTGTCCAAAGTTTGATTAAATTTTTGTGATGGGCCAATCAAAGATGCCCATCACAAAAGGGAAAAAAATCATCTTTGAGGCTCCCCACAACTAATTGATACAAGTCGCAATGGACTACCATACACACATTAAGGTATGGGGTGGCAGGTTATGTCATTTTCTTGACCAAATTACATGACATAATCTTCTGGTGATGTTCATACACTTGTAATAGTGATCAAAATCTGTTAATCTAGTTGAACACAATTTCAAATAAAAATCATTGATTCTTTCACCCAAGACCTTAATGTCATGGAATGGTCTTGACTTTGCACATAATGGTGGGTGCATTGCCTAGATCACCCTAAGGCTCCCCTTGCACCTTACCCAACATATGGGGAAGGGCCGGGACAATTGTTTAGTACCCTGTATAGACTTTTTGATCTTGTATACATATTCCTCTACTTGTCTGCAAACCCTAACTTTTTCACCATAAATTAGTCACATCTAATCAAGCGCAGGTATCTAACCTCCAGTGCCTTGACCTGGAAATACCCCAGGGCTTTACTTAGCATAAAAACCTACATATAAGAATTTGCCATATATTTGAGAAAGAAAAGTTAAGCTCAAATTTAAATATAAGAATTTTCCGTAGATATGAGTAAGAAAATTTAAGCTAAAAATTTAAATATAAGAATTTCCATAGATACAAGTAATAAAATTTAAGCTACAAATCTTAAATATAAGAATTTCTCATAGATTTGCGTACAAAAAGGTTTAAGCTAAAAATTCTAAATATAAGAATTTGCCATATATTTGAGTAAGACATTTAAAGCTAAAAATTTAATATAAGAATTTGCCATAGATTTGGGTAAGAAACTTTGAACTAAAAATTTCAAAACGATATCTACAACATCCAAATGAATCCAAAATAAAAATCCAAAAATGTGAATTTCCATCGGATCCCACAAAGTGGACCCACAAACCAGCTTATGGGCACATGGCACGTGTCTGTCCCTTGTGAAGGGTCTGGGCCACCCTCGAGGTCAGAGGGACCGAAACCCTGTTTGATGTTGTCCCTTTTCCAGCGGTCCCGGGACCTACCCGTTCTTGGGCCGCGGGCCGCCCGCCCCACCACACCCCACTGGGCAGTGTTTATTTTGGCAATTTTATATTATAGCCAAAGTGGAGATGATTCTCAGGAAGATTTAGCCAGATTTGGCTAAAAGCTAAACATGAAAGAAAAAAATAAAAAACATCCTTCTATATTTTTGGCTAAATATACGTGAACCATTGATAGAAATATGGAATTTTTTCTTATTTTATTCGATTTATGGGTATTGAAAATGTCAAAAAGCACATTATTTTAGCATTTCTTGTTTTTAGTATAGCATTTTGGCTATATATAGCCAGCATTAAAAAGCTGCCACTAGGTACCATTTATATTGTGCTTCGGTGCTTGTGGCCACGGGAGGCTCCTTTGCGCTCCGGAGTTGGTCTTCACAGTGAATAGGGTACCTACCTAGTTCTCGCCGCTTGTTTTCGGCGCTGCTGCTGCATCTTCTTCTTCATTGCAATGCTTCCTTCCTCGCTCTTAGCTTCGCGGCTGGCTGAGTTCTGTGGAAGCAGGCAAGCAGAAGCAGCAGCAGCAGCAAACCTCCTCCTCCTCGACAATTTCTTAATTTCATGTCTTTCCCTCCCCTGTGGTGTTGTCACATGTCGGTGTTGCTGAGTGAGTGAGTGAGTGCGTGAGTTCTCCCTTGTTCTCGTTCCCTTCCCTTCTCCAACGTCGTCGGACGTCCTTCGCCCTCCTCCTGCTAGGTTAAAAGAACCAAGTTCTTGCCTTGCCTGCAAGAGTCTTGTGGGTGACTGTGGCACCAGAAGACATGTCTACCTTTGGACATGGATAAATTATGAAGCAACTCTCTTCTGCTCACCACCGCCATTTTCCTACAGATCTTGATCATAATAAGAAGCTCCCTTTTATAAGCCTGTGGTCTGTGACTGTTTTTTCACTCATGTGAGACGACTTGAAGAAAAGAAAGACCCAGGAAGCAAGGAAGCAAGCAAGGAGGAGAACTTGCTCGCTCGCTCTTGCGGTCCAATTTCGTCACCGGAGTTTGTCTGGTGCAGCTCGCGCTCTGCAACTCTTTTCCGTCATGGCTATGTTTATGCAGAAGGTGGGTTGGTGACGGTGGTTGGTGATGTTGGCTTGTTTTGTGTTTGATAAGAAGCACCGGAGCTCTAGTGTGGTTTTGTTTCCTGCATATTGTCTTGTGTGCAACATGTGATGATCCAGTAGTATACATTGTGCGGGCGGTGATGAGGAAGTTTGTGTGCTGCATTACCTCCTAATGCCGGCGTCGTGGTTGGGTTTGGGCAGCTTTTCGGAGCAGCAGATCCCACATGGATGGATCATGGTTACAGAGAAGAAGAACAAGAAGAGCCGTATTACGCGGAGACGATTTCGTACCGAATCTATCCCCAGCCGCCTTCCTCCTTCACTCGCTACCCGGAGCATCCGCTGCCGCCGCCGACATTTGTTCATCTGTTTGAGCCGCCGCCGCTACCTATGCTCAGTAATTACCCTGCCGCGCTGCTGCCCTACGGAGGACATCTGTTTCTTGAGCCGCCTACTAAACTGGTCCGATTTAGTGATCCCGGGCTCGAACAACAACCTGCCCGCCGACCTCAAGTTATCCGTCGTAGTAGTCAGCCGAAGAAGGTGCATCCGGTAAGTCATTTTGTGTGTTTTTTTCTGCGGATTGTGTAGGTTGTGTTACTAACCTTTCTTTCTACGGAATCATCTTGGCATTAATGGAGGGGTTTTACATCTGCTGCCCTGTTGGCCATGGCTGTGCAGGAGATAGAGCTTAGGGTTCCTATGTGCTGCAGAAAGTGTGAAGACAAAGTCGAGATTGAACTGAAGAAAATGGAAGGTAAAGTGCACACTTCCTGGAGTGTTTACTCTTTGCTTTAGTAGTTGGGGTTGCCTTGCCTTCCTCCTAGGGGTTTTCCTGAATGTGGTGGTGAAGATGAAGAAGTGCGGAAATCAATGGATGTGCATGCATGTTTTCCTGGACATTTTCAGATTATGATTTGCGAGTGAAATTCTCTGAGATTAGCAGATTCTTCTCTAATTGGATGGAGGCGTGGAAAAATATTTCATATCAGGCTTGGTATCACAGTCATTGTTGCATTGTGGCAACTGAGTTATGAAGAACTCAGGTGTCTTTTACGTCAGGGCAAAATGCTGCAGGTTCATCAGCAGCAGAATGAAAACCAGTTTTTGGGAGTCTGGATAAGCATGTGGGATCACATCCACTACTGGCTGAACCAAATGGTTTTGTTTGGATTGACTGAATTGGTGCAGGTGTGACCCAAGTAATGTGCGACAGAGTGAATCAGAAAGTGACTGTCACAGGCAAAGTTGATCCTGAGCTTCTGCTAAAGAGAGCAAAGAAGGCTATGAAGAAAGCTGAGTTCTGGTCTGGCACAATATACAGCCAGAATTTCATTGACTTCATCCAGTCAAAAACTGCCCCCAAACAACCTGAAGTTGATGTCTTCTCATCATTCAGACATCAATCATCTGCAGAAATGGAATCAGATACTTACGATCTGCACCATGAGACAGAGAGCTCAGTACCATTTACCCATCCTTCACCTTCAGACTCAAAGTGGGACGATGATGTTGCTTCCCCTTATGACAGTGAGCAAAATTCATCATCATACAATCAGCTTCCATCTTCCTACTCTGAAAGGGATACTTATGATCGTAATGGTGAGAGAGAGAGAGGCACACCATATACCCAGCACCTACCTGCATATGGAGTAATGGATTCACTTCCTTCCTCTGTGTTTCCAAGCAGTCTGTCTTACAGGCATCACTCTTATGAGGAAAGAGACTACAGTCCAGAATATGAAAGCTGTAGCACATCATTCCATCAGTATGAGCCAGCATGTGAAAGATACGATTCTGATCCTCACGAAGGTAGTGTGAGATCAGTATATGGCCAATACAACCCTTCTTCCTATGGAGAATTAGAAGACTATCCTCACAATGTGTACAGCTCCAGGCAACCCTTAGGGACTGCCGGTATCACTAACCCCAACTACATGAAGAGGATAATAGATTACTGACCAATGAGGTTGGCATTCAGGCTGTCTCAAAGGCTTGAAGAGACGAGGGTGTTCCCATGTCACATCTGATCTACTTTTTGAGTTTATAGTTTCACTATGACAGCTAGTGTTCACTCTAACACAAATGTTGAATCACACTGAGGACTTCATTGTTGCCTGGGTGCCTCAGCATAAATGTTCCTGTGGAAGTCAGGACAGTACTGACCTCGGAATATCTTGTATGGAGATGTTATGGGGTGCAAGGGCTTTCCTTGCTCTGGTTTCCTTGAAGCTTGGATTAGACCAGAAAGGCATAGATAGTAATGAGCCTGAAAGTTGGGTCTCATTTTTGCTAACAAATCAGGTATTGATGCTCATTTCTGCATCAAGTGGGCATTTGCCAATGTATTTTATGGTCTGGTAAAGAGAAGTGGAAGATGCAAAATGTGATATTGTTCTGAGCTTTTTCTGCATGTGATATTTGGGGGTTTCTTTGTGGAGATGGGCTTCTGAACCATATTTTAAGTCAGTGTGGTGGAAGATTGTATGCAGATGTGTCCAGAGATTTGTCTGCCAGTTCCTACTGTTTCCCAGATCTAGATGTATACTATTTGCAAAAGAAAATTTGCAATATAAAATGTGAAATGATGTGTCTTTTTTCTTCGAATTTTCTTGATATGCTGAGTGCAAGTATGCAGAAGGGTCTGTACACTACACCCTGGTTTTGTATAATGCCCATGCCCTGATGTCGATCTGTGCATAACCAGGAAGCAGACATAGCAGCCCTGTGACCAATTTCAGACTATGCTTTTGTTGTTAAGGCTATGAGGAGGTCAGATATAGCAGCTCCGTGACCAATTTCATACTGTGCTTCTGTTGTTAAGGCTATGATGAGATGTTCTTTGGACAACTTAACTACACTCATGTGGCTTGAGGATTCAGTGTCCATGGAACAATTGTGGTTCAGTGCATGACTCACTCACTCACCACAACAGAGACTTCCAAACTTGCAACCTGAAAAGCAGGAGATCTTAAGCATTATTAATGCTTTAGTATGAAGCTGGGTCTCAGAAGTGCAGTTAGCAAGTAGGACTCTGCAGTAGCAACTAGGTACGAGCCTCTAGTATGAGGGGACACTGGCCAACTGCAAGCCACATCAGAAGAACGAATTTATGCACTGGGAAGGCTACACATGTGTTGGGTGATTCCAGTTCTCAAGAAACTATGATCAGAGTGGTTCCACTTCTAAGGAAAATTAGAGTGGAACCAGTTCTGGTTTGCCAAGAAAGGAACCTGTAATGTTCCAGGACTGGTTCTTTACGAGAAATAAAAAAACTCCCAGTTCCAGTTGTGGTTCCAGTGCTTAAAATCAGACCTAAATCCAACTCCCCTTCAGGTAAACCCAGATGAAATGGGGCAAGTAACTGCCAGTTAGCCTCCGGTTAGGCCCCAGTTCTAGTCCTTTTGTTCAAAAAGTGTAGATTGGCTTCCAGTTCATAGAAGTGAATCCTGGTTCCAGTTTGGTTCCAATTCTTTTAAGAACTGAGAACTTGGTTCTGATTCCAGACCTGATTTCCAATCTGAGTTTTAGTAATGGAACCAACAGTTTCTAACCTCCCTAACCGGATACTTGCCCCACACTGGTCTCAACCCATTGTTTGGATGGATTGTGGAATTTAAGTCTATATTGTGCTCTGTCAAATGATCTTGATAATTTAAATATGTCTCAGTGGGTTTGGCTGTAAGCTTTGTAAGTGCACTGCTTGGTCCCTTTCCTGCTTGTTAGTTGGTTTTATCTTTTTTTTATATGATTTTTATTATTCCTTTGACATCATTAGGGTTTTAGGGCTCCTTTTTGGTTTTGTGTTGTTCTCCTTTTTTTTTCTTTTTGCAAAAGGTTTGGATAAAGATGGTCACCATGCAAATAAATTTTTGAGGTTGGGGATGTCCAAGTCATTTTTGGGATCTTTTCTTGATGTTTTGTGCATATGCCTTCTTTTTTGTTTCTTGTTTTTTTTGTCTCTTTTAAACTTTCAATGTCAGTTCGTTTCTTTTGACTCGGTCCTTATGTAGGTTTTCCAAAGGCTTTTGAGCCCATGTTCTCTTAAGTGTTTAGAGGCTCTTTGGGTGCATCGACATGTGACATTGCCCATTTCTAGTGGAGATATAGGCCTTATCTTAGTAGACATCATTGTGCTAGTGGCTTTTTTGGGGAGTTGGGCACTAGTAGTGCTAGTCATTACTTTTAGATTCTTGTTGGATTCATATCCATTCTTATTAGAGGCTATTGGGGCAAGCAATTTGGGTTCATTTCCCTTCCATGTGCACTTGAGGTTGTTTGAGGAGTTTCTTCCTTTGATTGCAACAACACATTTACCCTATTTGAATAGCTTGTAGAAAGGGGAACAAATAGACTCCAAGAAACTATTTCAAAGATGCACATGACCATTCTTTTTTTAGCATCATCTTTGACATATTTTCTTATTCACATCAAACATGTTTAAAATTGTATGTAAGGTCTAGTGTGGGAGCTTAGCTATCTTTTTGTCTTGTCATCCCATGCTTTCATCTACCCTTAGATGTTTTTTCCTTTGTGTTGTGAACTAGATTAGGCTTCCCCATCCATTGGCTCTTTGTTTGACACATTGCATTTGTGGCTAATCATTAGACCTCATGGAGATTCACCTCCTTTGTTGTGCCCATGGTGAGGAAAAGATGTTGTTTAGGATGTTTTTGCATATGTTGTGAGAGATGCAAGGTTTCATGTTTTACAAGAACAAACCCACATTCTTTCGTTGCTTTTTTTATAGTTTTCTTATAAGTGGGTCAACATTGTTTTATCAATTGATGGCATTCACACATTGGCTAATGTCGTCATTTTCAACCCCACTTGACCAAATTTGGTATCACAAGCAGCTCATCCAAGTGGGGTGGTTGTGACATTGGCGGCTGAAATGAAGGAAGGATTTTATTGCAATCATTATCCAACGGATGTGTTTTTCCCTCTTGCCATAGAGGTTTTTGAGTGTCTTCACTAGCAGGTTGACAATTTTTTTCATCAATGTGCTAACATGGTGTGAACAACAAAGGGCATCAAAGGCCCTCCTTTATTGATGTTGCATTCATTTTATAAACAAAGAGTGTTGATGGTGTTACAAAAAACGCAAATCATCTCTATCTCAAAATGGGCTGTTAATGTAGGGGAGGGTTCATCTAGGTTCGGAGTTTTATTGAGTTTATGTCCCCTCTCATTAGTTGATATGCTTCATGCAACTAGTGGAAGGTTTGGTTGTTAGTGGTTCCTTTTCCTCCTTGTGGCCCGCCTTGTTTAGGCCACTTGCTTGCCTGGACTGTGGTCCTTGCCCCTTGTTTCTTTTTCTCTCCCTTCTTTGGGTCCTTTCTTTTTATAAAGTTTGGCAGGGTTCATCGAATACCCAATTCTTGGGACTTTGGTTTGCATTCCACAATTGAGTTTTCTCCTGTTGTAAATGTTATCTGTAAAATTAACTTTGCAGATTTCATATTTAATACTAAATAGCACCATGTAAATGTTAGAAACGTTCTTACTTCCAAGATCAGGGTTTTAAATTTAAAAAATTGTCATGTAGATGGACTGGCCATGATCCAGAAGAGGAATGAGCCAAATCTGGCTCGGAGTCAGCCAGGAAAATAGAATTTTTTTAGGATTCTGCTTTGATTTGACAATCCTCACGAACTCATGGTCGAAACATGATGACTTCTAACTTACTTTTTTCCATCAAAATATGGCACCTTTTGCACATTTTTTCAGGAAAAAGCCCTTTGTAAACTTTGCACCAGATTCCTTTTTTGTTGCAACAGTGCTAAAATTGGACAGAAAAGAAAAACTGTTTCCAACCCATTACATTGGACAAGTTAGACTATGAAATGCTTTGATCTTAAAAGTGAGTCCCTAGGCCCTCCACTGGCAACTGTAACGATGCACTGTGAGAAGGGCTCTGGATAAGTGTACACCTATAGGCTATTACACAGTCACATTGACTAATTGACAGCTTTCTGGCAAAGCTGGGGAATGATGTAGAGGAGACTAACCCACACAATTGCAATAAGCACACCATGTGATTGTTTGCGGTGTTCTTAAAAAATAAATTTTCTGTGAAGAACAATCTTTTCTATGACAAAATAGAGGACAAACCTCGAAAGCGTTCCCAAGTGAAATCTCAATGTCCGAAGCAGAATTTTTTGTAACAAGGGAAAGTTCTGTATACCAAGATAGAGGAAAAGCCTGGGAATTCTTTCCAGGCAATCTGGTTGTGGTATGGGGTAGTTCCACCGTCTTCTGTTTTAAAAGAATATAAAATTGTGAGTGGTCCCACTTGTCAAGCCTTGTTATTGGTGGGTACTACTGATCCCAGTTGCTTTAGTGCTAGGCGTGCACATTACCATGCTACTTGCTGACTGAGCAAACTTTGTCATCCTTTGTGTGCATATAGACCCAAGAAAATTTATGCTGCACAGCACTGAATGTCCTGCAAATTGGATCATGCGACCCAACTCCAACAACTACCAAATTATAACAGCTGGTTTTCCACTAGATTTGGTAATCCTGCAAGAGCCAAACCTTTCTTGGTTCTTGAAACTAAACTTGTGCAAGCAAACAGCACTGCCACTGCATCTAACAACCCCATAATTAGCTGTGTCTGTTATGTGGAAATTGTTTCAATGTAAACTCTATTATATGTAAGTTTTCTAGAGAATCGAAATCTTCTTTTAGAGCATCCTCACCCACACACTTTGTTAATTGGCTAAATCATTTTATTGGTCCACTTGCTCTGTTATTAGTGATCTTTCGTTTTTGAGAGTCCCACTTTCAAGTTTACCAGTGAGGCTTGAGATATGTAAACAAGTAATAATGGACATGAAAAAAATACTTATGAAAACTTTGATGCCAGCATAGGTGACGATGCTCTAACCTGATTATGATCACACTACCAGTCATAGGGGCTTTTGGAAGTTGATTGAGAATTTATAGCTCTTGACAGATAATTTTGGTTTCTTTGTGACTACTAGTTCAATGTCTACAGATTGATGAGAGGATTTATGACATTATTAGTTACTGGGAAGGAATCAACAAATAGCATTGACTCAAAGCATGATTTTGAAAATTTGTTGTTAAGGAGTGAGGACATTGGAGTTATAATCTTGAGACTTCTCCATTTTGTATCATCGCTTATTGTTTGCTCCAACAGTGTAGAAGGAATTGTAAAAAGACAAATTATAGAAGAATATTTAAAACCCTGGTCCTGATGATGAACTGAAACCTGATCACAGATGGGTATTAAAACTGATGTCTAGACTCTAGGCTGCAAGAATTGGGTAAGAAACAGAGATCTTTTTGGGGGCGAAATTTATCATCCTTGCTATTGAAAAAGAAAGAAAAGGGATTGCGAATGGTACAAAGAAATTCTTTTGGAAAAAGTGAGCCCCTGTCTCCCTATTTAGGCAATAATTCAAGCATGTCATCAACATGGAGCAGGAGGATTCCCATACTTTTCTGCACTCCTCTCTAGCCTGTAGTCAAATTCGGCCAAAACTGAGGATGCTAGCCAACCCATCTACCTCACAAATTTGAAAAAAGAAACACGGATCATGGTTCTATGACTGAACAAATCACTACAAAGGCACAAAAACAAAGCACCCATATTCACAGTAAATATTGAGACAAGATTCTCGACCCTGAAGCCCGCCTGCCCCTCCATATCCACAAAGTATGAATAGAATCAAAATTTGACTAAAATTGTTTACAGCCCAAAGAAAGCTTGTGTGCAGAAAATGGCCCAACTTCATCCACTACTTTTCTCCTTGAAGTTGTCAGAAAATTGGAAGTGGCAGCAGCCTCTGTGCCTTTGACCATGTGGAGATATATATAGCCGAATGTACTTATTCAAATACTGGATTGTACATGCAAGTCTGTTCACTCTGAAGATCCATCTTCCAGACAACTTATTTGCAAAGACAAGGGCTTCCTGGTAGCAGATCTCTGAACTTAGTTATAGTGCATTTTAAATGCCTGTAGAATATTATGGGAGGCTGGCTTGTGGACCTTCTCAGGGGATGAAATCCATCAACAAGAGACAGAACAGCTTAGTCATGAATCTATAGAACAATAACTACATGCCAATTTTGGTTTTTAAAATGGTTTTAGGACAACATACTTGCAGAGGATGCAGTAGCTAGCTTTTAGTTCAAATCTTGCTTTGGATTGGCTAGATTGCCTGTTTCATCCTCACCGCATAGTCTCCCACCATCTGGTTGGTCCACTTGCTTTGCTATTGATGATCTCTCACTTTTCATAGTCCCACTATCAAGTTTATGGGTCTAATTAGGGATACCTCAATAAAGCTCAAATCCCACTTGGTGTTATGGACTCTATTTTAAAGTCCTCTAACACCAAGCTAGTCATTTAGGATCTAAACTTGTTTACCACAAAATATAATAATATATTAACTTTTGAGACTCCAATTCACACCATTGATGTTAAAGTGCTTACTAACAATTAGGTCAATGTTAAACCCTAATAGTTTCTCATCATCATTCACATGTGATGATGGTAAGTATCTTTTGCATATTGATTTTTTTGCACATTGGGTAGGTGATAGGTGGGTGGGTATATAAGGAAGAAGTAGGCGAATTGATAGGCATGGGTGGGTATGAGAATGATGCAAAAATATTTTGTTAAGTTATCATTTACTTAAAATTCTTTTTTAGAGGTTGAACTTTTATTTCAAAATCTATGTTTTTTTGAAATTTTTTTGTTAATAAATTAACATTCACTTAGCATTAGACATTAAGCTACCACCTAGTTAACATTGACTTGAGATCAAGTGTGACTGGAACATAAGTAGTAATGGACAGGAGAAACATTGATGCATGTCTAAATACCCCATGTGAGTTCCATGATATGTATTAAGACTATAACTTAAATAATAATGTGTGATAATGTGAATAAGAATTTGGACTTGTAAATTATGCACATAATATAATTCTCTTCAAAGGAAGATGATTGCCTTTGATTGGCCAACCACAATGATTGGCCCATGTGTGATGGAATTTAAGCTGTCTTTCACTTTACTTGTGTTAGTATCTCATGTTTATAAGTGAGGATGGAGAAATAACTAACAAATAGTTTTGGATGAAGTTAACAAAGGCCCACATACTCGGTGTGGGTGGAGATGGTTTTAGGGCAATGACAATAAGTTAAATTAAAGTACAAGGTAACAAAATTCGGTCCAATCAAAACCAAGCTTCATTCTTTCCATTAGTGATAACATGTGATGAGCCTTCTTTGCATCGTAGATTTGTATAAAAAAATAAAGATAGGAAGCAACCTTAAAAACATGTTTTTTCATGTTTTCCACAAGGACATTCAATTAGAACAATATATCCCCCAATTTGATCCTCCAAAGAACCTTCAACAATAATACTATGGTTTCCAAAATTTTCATGAAACTTCAAATTAATAAAAATAATAAATTATAGAACATCATGAAACAACCAATGACCATGTGAGTGATTCAACACACAAGTGGAAATAAAAGATGACAAAGTTTTCACAACCATTTTTTTCATTTGTCATGGACATGACAAAAATTGTGGGCTCTTGTTTGTTGACTGTAACATAATATAACAATTCCATGAAAATATAGTGCATGTTTAAACAAATATATATATTTTGAACTTGAAAAAGACATGAACAAAATAAAACAATCTCCATTGCAAAACCAGATGGTGATAAAATGCAATCAAGTTACAAAATAAAAGACAAACTAAAAGACACATTTGAATAATCTTAAAACAAGATTCTTAAGAATTGCCATTTCACCAGGTTTTCATAGGGGCAATCATTCTTGTGGTCATATGCCAAAATTGATACAATCCTTACATCATTCATGACAATCATTTTCATATTTTTTCAATCAAGTAATACATATCTACAGATTTGTTTGGGTAGATTTAATTGAAATGTAGGGAACATCATGAGTTCTTTTTCATCAATTGTGGATATTGACATCCCTTAAAAAATGGATGTTCTAAACATGAGCTTTAAAAATCTTCTTTTAGTCCCAAAATATTGCAACCCAGAATAGATTTTGGAACATTTGGCCATTATGTTCAAATTTCAACCCTCATATGCGACATAGGCATGATTTTGTTTTTTTTGTCAATCCATATTTATATAACAATTGTCACAATTCCTTGATAATGCCTAGCTTGATGTTCTATAGGCTAGTGGTCACATGTTTGGGTTGCCAATTAAATTAACAAAAACATTAACCACAAATTAAAAAAATTCATGACCAACTTTTGATATCCATAACTCAAAAACATGTTGTACAAGATAAACAATTTGTAAGGATAAGTATTACATATGATTTTTTGGTCTTCTCAACCATTTGGGAAAAATATCTTGGAAAAAAGTTTCCTTAGAAGGAAGTGCAACTCAAGGGCTTTGTTGAAGAACCATTTGTTGCAACTATGTATTTTCAACAATTCTTGTAGACAAATAATTTTTAGGAAAAAATAGAAAACAATCATGAACAAATTCATTGTATATCTTATGATCTTTCTTGAAAGGATCCATTAAACCAAATGAATTTGAAATGGAATTAAAAGCAACTCCCAATATTTTCTTTGTAAGTTACTTTTCAAAATATGCATTCTTATTACTATTGACTTCCTCTTCACATTTTTACATAATTGTAGATTATTCTAGATTAACATCCATATTCATAACAATAACATTTTGGATTTAAAAATATATTATCAATTATTTCATGTTTGTGATCTGTTGAGTTAAAAAATCAAAATAAGTTCAAAAGAAACAAAAAGGCCATTGAATGGTAATAATAACCATTTGAAATTAGAGATCTATTTATGTTTTGCCATTTGAAAGCACAGCAATCATGGGAAGCTGTTCTTTCTATATTCATATGAATGTCAAAAAAGTTTAATTTAAAATCCATTTAATCCAATCTTAGGTTTTAGTTAATAACATTTGAAAGTGAACAATCGTCATGTTAAAAGGAGACAATTTCGCAAAGAACTTTGAAAATGACTTGCATAACAAAAAAAAATTGATGGTAAATTTTTTTGATAAAAACTTATAAGCCACATTGAAAAAGCACTCACAATTTTTAAAATGTGGAATACATTTTAAAACTTTAAACATTCAAAGTTTTTCTGAAAGTTGTTTCAAATGTTCATAACTCATCTTTTTCCACATATAAATGGGGTAGATTGTACATGATGTGTAAAGCAAAGTTCTAGTTTTACAAGAAAGTGAACCTTAAAATTTTGAAATTATTTGGAATTGTCATAATTCCAAAAGGATTGATAGTATGCTTGCTTTAAAAGTTGTTGCAAAGGGATATACCTGATTTGTTGGAGCCATCAAATATATATATATATTGAAAACTAAATGAGTTGTCTTATGTTGGCCTGCTCAAGTTGGTACATTTGCTTTAAATCTTCAACACACAAGAACACACTAAAACCTCAGCTCATGGGCTATAATCTTATTATCTTAAATATTTGAATTGTATCACCATATAGCTTGAGAAACTTGGATTTGTGATTGAGTATAGGATTTCATCTATGCCATGTGTTTAAAAACATAGGATTATGATTGAAAATATATAATGCATCAAAAGTGAGGTGTAATTTAATAGCCTAAATCATTATGTACCCTTGAAAATAACATAAGGTCACCTCACCTCGATCCTTTCACCTTAATAAAATTATGTCCCTATGAAGTCACTATTTAGTTGTCATGTACCCACATTTGTTGAAATAATTCATTACAATAAATATATATTTTTGATGTTGTTATTAGATATGTTGTTGATAATTATAGACACATAAGTAGATATATACATATTTAAATGTTAATACATTATGTTTTTGAAAATTCTTGTACATCACGTTATTAATTATATGTTATATATTATACATATAATATAATATATATATTGAATTAGAAATTAATATAACTAGCTAAAAAATTATATTTACTTTATAATGTAGTATCAAATATTTAAATCAATTTTATCATTAATTAAGATAAATAATTTTTTTAAAATTATGTTTTCTATAAATTCTTTTGCATAAAATAATGTTACAACTTGCGAAATCATTATTTCTCATAAAGAAATATTTTGTAAATTATTATTATTTTCCCTTTAAATGATTTATATATATTATACTTGCCTACCGAATTAAACCAAAATTAAAATAAACAGAAAGTGCTTAATAGTACCAATATATTGTGCTTAAATTTTGAAAATATGTTTGGAAATTGCCGAATTTTTCAAAAAATTTGCAAAAAGAACTCTAATAAACTAAAATTATTTCAATGTAAGAACAACACATGAATAACAAGGGTCTTTTTTCAAGTTTTTGCTTTCATGCCAATGACAAGCATCTCAAATTGGTAAGAAAAATGATGCACCTTAAAACTCCATGTCCCATGTGTTGATTCCACCCATCAATTGATTAGCCTAAGTAGAGAAAAAGTAAAAACCTAAATTATCGTTAATTTCAGCGAGAACCCAAAACAAATTTGCCTAATAGACTTTTCCATTATTTAGTAAATACTGTATTAGTAAATATCCGTAAAGTAACCCTGTCTTCACCCTGTCTTTGGGCTTCCTGCCACCCCCTATCCCCTCTTTCAGTGGTATCGGCAAAGTAAAGACATGTTTATTAAATCGTAGTATCAAATGCTGAAACTCAGCATTTAATGCACAAACTTCGAGACTAGTTATAGTAGTTGTACAGTTAGGAGCAGTGAAAATATATGTAGCAGCAGTGGAGGCGCTCAGGAAAAAGGAAAGACAGGATGAAACTCAGTAAAATGGTGGTAAACTGAGTTTCATCGCCCGTTGAATGCTAATGTACTTTTTTGCAGGTTTTTTTTTAAAAAAATCTCACCCTCTGTATGACCAAACTCAGGGTTCTGGTGTTGTGATTTTCTTACTTTACAGACAACTCTATTAGGTAGCAAACTGCCTAACTTGGTACAAAGTCCCATATTAGAAGTGGATGAGAAGAACAAGCTCTTATTTTATAAGGTGCCTAGTTCAGGGAAGAATATACTTTGCTACAACGAAAAAACCCATGAAGGAGAAGGAGGAGGAGGAGGCATTTTTTCAAAACAAAATTCAAACAGGTTTGGTGGAATAGATGGAATGGAATTGCAGAGATTGCAGATGTCAGCAACCAGAGTGAATGTTGCCTAGAATGTTGATGGTGTCCAGAAGAACAGTGAGGATTAGGAGTTTTATTTTTTTCCCTTGTTGGGTTTCAATTTGGAGGTCACTGAATTGTTAGGTGGTTTAGCTAAGGATCCAAAGATGATGATTGTTGTTGGGATCAGTAGCCCCAGGCATTTTATGCTGCAGCATATTAAAATAAAGTAGTCATCCAATGCAAGAGATGAGCTCAAAAGCTGCCAAATCATGAAACAAAAGTGCTGACACATCTTATTCACTAATTTCCTGATTAGGAAGGATTCAAGGGTGCATGATTTACAAACGGATTTACCCAGTTTGGGGTCTGATCAGACCTAACAATTGAGGACTGAACTCTGGGCTGAAGAATGAGATTTAGAAGTATTAAAATGCACACAACATTCATCTTTGAAGAGGTAGGGTGTTCTTTGCAAGGGGAATCAGCCCAGGCCAAAAATAGTTGCAGCGAATTTTAGGAATAGGATTTCCATGCAACTAATCAGAAATCGTGTCATGGAGTGAAGGGCGTCCCTCTTATCATGTGGGTGGGGGAGTGAGGGTGGGTGTGTGTTTTTCAAGTTGTGTTTGGTGTGAAGACTGGACTGTTCACTTTCCACTTGGACATTGGAGAGTGGACAAGCTGAAAACCCAAGCATCAAATGATCGCCAAGTTTTGACGGCAGGTGCTTACCACAGGGCCCTGCCTTACACAAATTCCCTAAAAAAGGGTTGGGAAGGGGTGAATATTTTTTCTGGTTTGGATGGTTCACATGGTAACTTTTAAAGGCGAGGACTATATCATTGATGCATGATGACATGACATTTCCATCATGTTGCCAACATGATACTAATGTCTCATATGGCACAGGGTGAGAGTGTTGATGTGACCATGATCATGCAATGTATTGATTTGTAAAATTCATGTTGTGGTCAATATGACAATAATACATTAATGGTACATAAAAAAATTGTCCAAATTTGACTACAAGCTAAATATAATTTAGTTTGAATTTAATATTTTTGGTTACATGTTTGAACCACATGTATAGAAATATGGAAATGGTTTGCAATTTTGATTGAATTGTGGTTATTGAAAATGAAAAAAATCACACTTTTGATTTTAATATAATTTTTTGGTTATATGCAATCAACCAAGAAATATTTAATTTTAATATGATTATTTGGTTTTATTTAATATATTTAAAAAGTTGGCATCAATATTGTTGGTTTTTGGCGAAACATTGTCATTTAGTGACAAAACAAATTAGATTATTTAGTCATGGAGATTTTTTTAATGTTACTATAACTATTTTTATTTTTTTTAAAAGAAAAAGAAAATGGCAGTAGCTTAGGGTTTGAGGTGGTAGGGCCATTTGTGCATTTCAAGTTTAGGTTTGCTTAATTGTTTTTTGGCACCTCCCTTTTGGTTGAACATAGAACAAAGTGTAATATCAATGTATCATTAGTGTATCAAAGGGAAGGTGCAAGCTCAAGAGGACGAAAGAAAGACAAGAGGTGTGTACTTAGGGGTAGGTGAAGAGGTTAGGAGGAGGAGGACTGGAGGTGTGTGCTTATGGGGTGGTCAGAAGGTCAAGAGGAAGAGGACAAGACAAAGGTCGCCACATGTTCATGAAAAGTTTAAATTGTGGTCAATAAGTTAGGAGGAGGAAAGGAGCAATGCATTATTAATTAGTTTAAAAGGTTAGGTGTTAGTTAAGTAGCAAGAGAGAAAAGGACCTTAGCAAAGGGCATTACATGCTCCAACTTCAGCGACGAAGCTTTGAAGGTTCTGGCGTTGGTGACATCGACGATAAACTATCAAAAGCAACGACAGAACTTCAAGAGGTTTGGTGTTGGTGACATTGGTGATGGACTATCAAGAGCACTACTGAATTGTCAAGAGGTTCGACATTGGTGACATTAGCGACGGACTGTCTAAAGTGCTAATGGACTATCAAGAGATTCCAAAGGCAAGGGGTCAGTGAATTGAAAGGAGGAGGAACATCAAGAGTTTGGAATTTGAACCCAACAATAAAGGTTTATTTAATTAAGTTGAATTTGAGATTTATGGACTTGTTGAAACATGCACAATCTACCATAGTTGGCCTTGGAAAAACCATGTGTTTCTAGCCTTTTTGTTGTGATATGCCAATGTTGTCCAAATTTTGAGGAAGACCCCTAGATTGTTAGTTCTAAGTCTAGTTATATTATTGTTTTAAGTTTGTTTGGTGTCTATGAGGACCAAAGAACCTCATTTCCTCCTACTTTTTGGGCTATTTTGTTTATGATGTATTTAGTCTCTTTAGCAATGGTTTCAAAATTTTGAAATGGTTTACATGCACTCCAAGCTTTCTACCTTGGATTTGAATACTATTTTTTTTAATCCTTATTTTTCCCTTATTTTTGACTATTTCTCACCTTGAGTTATGTTTCTTGAGTGGTAACCCAATGTCATGAGCAAGTAGCCTTTTGTTGTTTTTGGAAATGAGAAAGAAATTTAGAGACACAAATATGGTTTTCATGGTTTGACCACATGTTGGGCTGATTACTACATACTTGTCCACACCCATTATTAGGAGCTAATTGAAGTTAGTGGATGGGTAGTCATGGTAGCTTATCATTTGCATTCCCTAGGAAGGTGATGGTTTTCAATTTTAGGGCTTTTAGGGTTTGACGATTTAGTGGAATGTTTTGGTTATGGTTCCAACAATTTTTTAAAAATTTCCTTTGGATGGAACCTTTGATGAGTTTTTGATCCTGTTTTTTCAAATCCTTGAGCATCCTATTCCTAAGGTTCTAAAATTAATTCTTCAAATTCTTAATTGTCCAATTCTTGGTTTTCCAAAACATATTTTCAATTAGGTTCCACCTACTTACACATATCTTGAGGTTGGAGATTTTGTGTGTATCATAACAATACAACCTACTTAGGACTTTTTCTCTACTAATTTGTTTTGGCAACTGGGTTTAATTAAGGAAGCAATTTAGTTTTGAAAACTTGGTTGTTCAAGAGGAAATGTGAAATGTTTTGTAGATGCTTCTAGAAGGATCCAAAGGGGGATTCTAAGAACTATGATAAGGAAGCTAAACAAGTTAAAATTGGTGGTGATTAGCAATTGGGATTTTTTTTAATGTGGAGAGTAGTTGGTTTAGGGTAAAAAGACAACTCTAAGTCTTGGTGATATTGTATTTACATTATGTCTACATATGTGTGGAATGATCAATAAATAGATTATTGGTTATCTATTTTGATGAGTGATGACCATGTGCATTTGTAAAGCTTACATTTTTTTGCTCGTCATTCTTGAAATGTATATCACCTTGGTTTTGCCATTTTAAAAATTGATCAAGTTTGAGGTTGCCAAATTATGGTTAATAATTATCCAAAATATTTTTAAAATAATTTTTTTTTTACTTCCATATCTAGCTTGTAGCCAAATTTGCTTGAATTTTCTTATGGAGTTTGATATGTTAATATAGTATAGGCTATAATGTATAACATATATTTACTTCCAATCCATTAGGATAAGACTATACATATAGTGCTAAGTTATTCATGCGATTATAATAACCTTATTGATGTAAAAATTAAACCATGTGAGAGATGGCAAAAATGCATGCAATTAGTGATTCACTTCATGGTGTTTTCAGTATAGTGTTCAAAGTTCTCTCCACTTCATTGGTATAAAAGTTGACATTTGATTGTCCATGACAAATCATGGTTAATACATATTGGTCTTTTGAAACTATAAGGAAGATGCAACATTTGTGGAAAGGTTTTGATTTAACTCCAATGATCGGGTACAATTTCAAATACCCTTGAAAGGAAAAATTGCAAATAAAAGGATTGAATATTTGAGTTTGAATAATTGTAACTATTGAATTCATGTCATCAAAATAACCCAAATCTATAAGAAACCTTGTGACCAAGTTGTCCTGTTGCTTTCCGATATGTGATAGAAACTCAAGATGTAAATTTTGTATAATGGGTCTCCCAATTTTTGGATGGACTATTTTATCCTTCATCTATACCCACCACTAGGACTTGACATTAGCTATAGGGTATTTGCTAGTGATATATTATAGCCTATTCGTTGCCCACATTTCATCACTTGCTTTAGATGGGCCATCCTTGTCATACATGATGTTCCCTAGTTCTTGCAATACATTACTACCTAATGCTAGGTCTTTTTTATCTTGATACATGCTTGTTTTTGCCATATTCTTTTCACATGCCACAAACATAAGAAAATGGTAATGTCTAGCCATATAGTCCTACAAGAAAAAAATGCATTATATATGAAACTTGGTGGATTTAAATACAATCAATGTTGATGCATGTTACATCCGTTGGGGCAAGTGACATGTATAATAGATAATTAGCAATTTGTTGGATATAAAGGGAGAAGGGATAAGGATTTTACTTGATTTAGTTGATTTCCCCTTGGACACAATCAACAATGAAAGGATGCCATGATGGGTGAGTATTGTGAATGATTTCATTCAAAGTGTGCGTCCATGGTGTCAAATCTTCTTGTCCACATTGTGATGTGATGCAATATGTTACAAGAATGTCATTGTGCCATTGGTCAAACACCATCATGGCGGGTGAACCCATCCTTGGGTGGTACCACTAGGAACCAAATCAAGTAATGGTTAAGGAACCAAAAACATCTAAATCATTTTTCTAGGCCCTTTTTGTTAAATATTTTCACAATTATAAACTATTATTTTTTCATGTTTATCGATTACATGCTCTATATATGGCTTGAACTTATTTGGAATTTAAAAAATGGAAAGTTATATATATATATATATATATATATTCCTAATTAAAATGGCCCCTTAAAAATCAATATTCTCAACTTTGGAAATTCATAACTAAATCATATTTAATCAATTGATTGCTAAATAAAAACCTAAAAATAAAATGACTTCCAAATTACCTTAAGAAAAAAATTATTAAAAAATTCATAAATGATGTTCCAAATTTGTGTTCCTAACAAAAAAGTTCAAGGAAAAAAATAGGCATTACATTTTTGAATTTTTTTCTAAATGCAATGATTAGGAGCATAAAAAATACACAATATTTTTTATATTATTAAGATTTCAAAATCTATGGAAATTAGTAAATGCATGTAAAAAAACATTTATGAAAATGTTCATTTAAGTGTTTCCTATGATTTTTCAAAGTTCAATGGGACTAAGAAAATTAAGGTCTGACATTCCTAGTGGTACCACCCAAGGACAAGATTGCCCTAATATAAAGGGGGAATTGCCACAATTCACAATAGAGATATGTCAATTAAACATTGATAAGAGATGTAATGAATGACCTATTAACAATTTCAAATTTCTACATGTATTTTTTTTATGTTCGTTGATTTGTCCTATTAATGTTTCAATGACATTAGACTACATATATACTAGCATATTACATCACATGTGCATGTATTATGTATCATACATAATGTATCACTTTTTTTTCATTAATTTGTCCCAAAGGTTGCATCAACTACAACACTTCCTTGGTGCCCATGTTCAATCATCATTTCCTTTTGCCATGGTGTTTGGATACCCAAAGTGAAAGGCATGTTCTGCCTAGTGAGGGGCATGTTTTGCCATCCACCTCTACCCCAGTTTCTTGATAATAAAACACTAAATTGGTGTTTTGTTGAACCCACATATGCACACTTTTCGCATCATTCTTCTATAGCTGATATGTTTTTTGAGCCAATTTCCTATAAAACACCCTAACATTTTGCTTAGTGAGGAACATGTCTCTAACATGATGTTTTTCACATGCTGCCTATGTTTTGCCATAAATTGAGACACTATGAGTTCAAGCCTTAGTTGTTTCATCACAAAATCCTTGATCTATTTTGATAAATGTGCAGGAAATGCAGATCTATCACCCATTTTAAAGTCATCAGGACATGTAGACCATTTTGATTAACATGATTTTGTTGAATGAAACATAATTCTAATACATGTTTAAGCAAATATAATGTCTTAACGGTGAATTCAACTTTGTACATCTTTTTTTTATAGAGCCACCCGAGCCACCCCATTTCTTCCTAGAATCTTGTGTACCCATGTGGCCTTTCCTTGATGGGATTACTTTTCCATTGATGTCCAAATTTTTTAGAGTTACATTGTGGTTTTGTGTAATATCTTTCACAACATTTGTGAGATCATTAAGCCATATTTACATTGGTACCTACAAACAATTAACCAATCAATTTTGTGTTATTTATGAACATATATTGCATTACAAAACAAACAATTAATCACATATTTCATGTTTATAAAATAATAAAATTAATTCATTAGATGGTGAACATCACACCTAAACATGTACAAATGCTTGCAAATCTTGGTGCATAAATGTAATAGAGGTTAAAATTTGAACCTTGAAAACTCATGAACACTATTTATTTGTAGTTGTTGCAAATCATTGTCAAGGTGGATGATGTGTTTTTTCAAAGAAAGTGACATTGTCCACCATCTTTACCTTCTTCATTAGCTATGAAATCAAGCACTCAAACTGTGGGGATGAATGCAACTTCAACAAGGTAAGGCCTTGTTACATCCTAGTGTCTTGAATGACAACTTCCCACAACAAATCTTCATAATCAAAAGGCCCATTTAGTGGTGTTTGAACTACATTTTTTAATGCTTGTAGTTTAGCTTGATGGGCATGTTCATACAAGGGCAACTTCCCCTCCATGCTTATAAAAACCATTGTAAAAGATATATTTATTTTTATGCACCTTACATTCAAATTGTGATAATCAACATACAATGAGTTAAAAACATGGTAAATCTTTGACTTACATAGAATTAAGTCACAATGACATGTGAGAAATTTGTAAAAATGTCAAAAGTGTGCTCTAAAACACCCTTGGAATAGCACAAAAAATCATGTGAAGAAGAAGTTCATGTCAAATTTGATATGCAAAAGCTTGAAAAATGTGACCCCAAACCCTAATCTACAAAATATCTTCATTGGAAGTTCAACATATATTTATAATATACTAACAAATGCAAATATCAACTATTTAAAGAAAAAAAAGTGGCAAGAAATGTGTAACACATGTCAATTTTTCCCATATGTAAAAATTTCTTTTTCAAGTGTCAAATACTAGTAATACATTCAATGTATTACTCACACCACATGTTAATGACATAGTTGTGCATTTCGGTTAGATTGATTAATTTTTTACTTTACCCATACATTTGAAATGTGGCAACCTCTTGTCCATTTATTTTGAAAAATTTCATGCTCTTTCTATGTTTAGATATGTTATAAATTTTTTAGTGTATCAATAGATCATTAATGTATCAACAAATCTTTAGTGTATTAATAGCACATGGTTAATAATAATTAGTTTTAATATAAAAATTGATGGTAAATGTATACTAGGTGTCCAATTTTCATATGTAAAGTTTATTTTTCAAGTGTGAAAATACATTTATAATACATTCAATGTATTGCTCACATCACATCTTGATAGTAGATTAATGGTTTTTAGTGAAATTAACATTTGTTTTACCTTACTTATAAACTTGGAAATGTGGCAATCTTTTGTCCATTTATTTTTTAAAATTCTACTCTTTTTATGTTTAGAGGGGTTGAAAAAGTCTTAGTGTATCAAAAGATCATTAATGTATTAGTGACATATGGTTAATAATAAATAGTTATAATCAAAAAATGAGTAAATGTATATTAAGTGTCAAATTTTCATATGTAGGCTTTATTTCTCAAGTGTGAAAATATGTTCATGATACATTCAATGTATTGTTCACATCAGATCTTGATAGTAGATTATGGGTTTTTTTACTAATTTAACAATTGTTTTACCTGACCTATAAACTTGGAAATGTGGCCACCTCTTTTCCATCTATTTTGAAAAATTTCCTACTCTTTCTATGTTTAGATGGGCTAAAAAATCCTTAATGTATCAACAAATTTTTAATGTATCAATAAATCCTTGGTGTATCAAAAACATATGGTAAATTACAGTTAGTTATGATCAAAAAGTGGTGTTAAATGTATGCTAGGTGTCAAGTTTTCATATGTAACCATTTATTTTTCAAGTGTGAAATATTAGTAATACATTCAATGTATTGTTCACACCACATGTCAACAATAAATTGGTGTTTTGGTACAAAATTAACAATTACTTTACCTTACCCATAAACTTGGAAATATGATAATATCTTATCCATGTATTTTCAAAACTTAATGTATTGATTTTTTTGATACATTAAGAAGTATAATATAGTAAACAAACATCTAGATGTTCATCTATAAAGTTTTTTATGCGTGTAGTTGTTTTGAAATTTTCCCCACCCTTCCTTACACAATACATATGTACCATAGGATTTATGTTGATGATATAATATGATGCATGATGATATAATGCATGATGGAATATGATGCATTGATACATTGTCATTTCGATACACAACAAAGTAAAAGAAATTACCAATACTCCCTGGAATATTTACTACTAAATTAAAAAAGATTTTACTAACAATTACCCTGTTTTCACTCACATGCACACATTTTCACTCTTGGGCAGGATGCCCCTGACTTCAAAAAGGTACTAATGTAGGCACCCCCAAGCAAAACCTGGCGATCATTTTATGCTGGGGAGCTGTTTTCTTTTTTTTTCAGTTTTTTTCACAAGGGGGGGGAGAACTCCAAGCAAAGAGTTCCCAAGTTCCTGACACGTTTCCCAAAGAGTTCCCAATAGCACCTCACTTTTATCCCATATGCTTTGGCAAATTTTATCCTCCTTTCACTTGGGCCAAAGGGGAGGAACTCTATACTTCAAAATAGAACCTTCTCTTTTGGGCAGCTTAAAAAGTTTCATTTTTTTTGAGTGATTGGTCAATCCAATGGTCTCATTGCAACCAAAAAAAAAAAAATTGAACTTGTGAGGCACCTCATCTAATTAATGCAAAGCACAATAGGTAAGGTGCCATTGGATACTTACTGCTCACACTCATCTTTGAATGAATGGCACCAAAATTCAAGGTTTGTTTTCCCACTTTTGTGGTGTAACCACCACACTGGCAACCATCCACAGGAGAATCTAGAAAGACCTGGCCTGGCCACAGGATAGGTAGGATAGTTTAAAAAAAAGGGTTTGTAATCCGCCTGCTGTTTGGCGATCTGCAGGAGCAGGCACTCTAAATGTGGTAAACCCAGGCCAAAAACCTTGAATTTTGGTGAATGGTTTTCAAAAATTTCCCCCCCCCCAAAAAAAAAGCTTTGTTGCAGCCCCACATTGTTCTTTTGCATTTTGGTGAAATTTTAGCACCAAAAACAAAGAACTGAAGAGCACAGATCTAAACACAGTTTGTAATATACATGCTCTAAATTATCTAAGGGTTATTATATGGGTGTAATCATAAATCAAACAGGAGAAAGACCATTACTTGGTTTGAAGGATTTCAGTCCTCTCCGTCTAGTGTAAAGCCCTGAGGGAAGGGCTTTACAGGAGTAATGGCCCTGCACGGTGAGCACAAGCCCAATTCCTGTAAAGCTTGCTCCTGAGGGCTTTACATGGCATGAGAGTTGCTGTGAATTTGAAAAGAATTTTTTTTTTTTACCCATGATACCTGGAAGGTAGTACCCTCTAGGTATCATGGGCAAAAGTAAACCTTGTTGATGGGCAATTCAAATTCCACTTTTTGAAAAGCCCACACGGCCCAATTATGCTATGTAAGGGTACCTATAACAACACTAAAAAAAACTATGAAGGTTTTTTAGGAAGGGGAAAAAATTTAAGAGCTGAAGAATTATGTCAAATGGAGTTAGAAAGAGAGTCTAAACCCAACTAGAAAGAATCACACACTCTAGAAAAACCTGAGCTAGCACAGGAAAAAGAGTTACCAAAATGTTTTGAGAGCAGACTAGCTGGAGAACATGAGACTAGTTATGTTACTAGGGAAAGAAAGGAAAAAAAAGAAAGAGAGAAAACTTCGAGAAGCAAAGGAGATTGAGAAGTAAGTCTGTTTGCTTGCGAAAACACTTGAAGGATCCATTACAGCAATTGTACCACAACATGAAGATGATGCAATTCTAATTTGCCACTTACCCCACTCTCAAAACCTTACTACAGAGGAACTTTTGATGTTCTTTAGAGCAACTCCACGGTGCACTGTACAGCAAATTTTGCATGAAGAAAAGTCAAAACATGCTGGTTTGGCTCAGCGAAATGGTTTTGGCCCAGCATTCTTGCACAGGATGCTGAGGGTGGCAAAAGGCACAGCAAAGGCCCCTGTTGTTGATTGGCTAGATGGTTTGATTGGTCCAGGTGGGTTGCTATTAGTAGTCTCTGACCTTTTGCAGTCTCAGTTTAAGTTTTTATCGGTGAGGTTGGGAAAAAATAAATAACTAATCTTGGATGTGAGAAATACTGCCACACACTGAGCATGGGTGGAGCTGCTCTTAGCAAATGGAAGTTCTCTACTTGGGTTCTGGAATTGTCTCACCAATTGAGTAATTTTAACAGGTGAGATTCCAACTCAATTCCAACAATCAACAAATTGATTCCTCCCATCCAGAAGTACAGCTAGACTCTTGTGATCTTCTGTGCTCAAAGTGGTGTGGTGCAATTTTCTCAAATTATTGAATTGATTTAAGTATAAATGGGTTTGACACAGTTCAGAAGTTCCAGACTCAAAACGATCGTGGGTGGTTTCATCACTTGTCTCTAGTTCTGCAAAGATCTGGAAGGAGATATGATCATTCTTCTTTCAAGCCATAATTCCAATAAGTTGCTGCTGCCACAAGTGCTAGCAGTGCAAGAGTTAACAATTTGGTGCAACTGAGCCATGAGCAGTGTCGAGCATCTTTATTCTATTGGGTTTTATTGCTATAGGTCAAAGTGCTCAGATGATGTAATATTGACATATTCCTGGGTCAAGCTCAAATGAGATTCAACTCTTCACAGAATATGAATTTGACCTGAATGTTGTGTTCTTGTCAAACAGATTGCATTTTTCCAAGCAAGGAATCAGAAGAATTCTTTTTGTTCATGAATTCATAGCCTTGCCACTGCAATGTTTGCAGGCTGAATATGATGGCTTTGGATGGTGGGCCATCTCCAATCATATTGCTCAGCTTCCAGCTGGGATTTTGGACACAAATAAAGCTCTTACAGATCCTGTTCTTCATTGCTCTGAGCTATCTGTTTTTTACTGGATCTTCAGCTGAATATTGTCTTTTAATATAGAGCATGGAATGCATACATAGTTTTGCTGGTCACATGACTAGAAAGAAAGAAGAGATGTTGAATGTTTGTGTGGTAGATTCAGGTTTCAAGCCAGAAGTAGATGACATTGAGGCAGGTGGTACCAATATTGCTTTCCAGAGTGCCCAATGCTCTTGTTCCTCTCGAGATCCTACATCACAAATTGGCTTGCTTCGTGGGTACAAAGGGTAGTTCTGAGGCTAATTGTATTCCAACTCAGGGAAGCTCATTCAACAAATTGCTTCTGTATTTGCAGCACATTCTGATCTTTAGTAAATTTGGTTTCAAATATCAGTCTAGGGAGAGAAATATTTTAGTGGGTGGGACTGATGCAAAAGCTTCAAGGCCTACAGTTCTGGTGGCCCAGCTGCAACTCAAGATCAATTAGTTTGCAGCTCTTCTGCAGTGGACAAAGCTGAATGTGAAAAATGCAAATCAAGATTGGAGCTGCAGAGTTTCCTAATGCAAGCAGACGAGGCTAGTTTTCATAAATCCCCAAGATCAATGGGTGTTCATTTTTTCCAACTGGCACTGATGCCAAAGTGCTGTTTCCTTCAGAACTATTTTGTGGAGAATCCCAGAAGTTTTGCAAAGTTCAAGCTCAAATCAGGACATTGGGTTTCAGTCAAAGGAGCATACATGTAGAGACTACATTGTCAAAACCGAGAGTCATCATTTACATCATGTCCACTGTAGAGTCTTCATGCTGCATCCAGAAACGTGACATAAATTCAGGATGTAGATGTATGTATAATTGTTTGCCTGAAATTTTGTGTTCATAGTTATGTACTTTAAATCTAAACCTACTTTCAGGAGCCGATGAAATCAGTGGGTAGTCATGGCAGCTTTGTTTATACTTTGTGAGTGACTCTCATAACTTTATGACCACACTCATTGTTGTGTTACATAGAAAGTGTTGTTGTGCAGATTTCTGTGCAATATCATTGGACTAGGTAACCAGCCAGACAACACCAGCTATCAGATATAGTTGAGGTGAGCGAGCATCAAGACTATGTCCGGTAGCTGGTGTCTTGGAGCTGGTTACAGGACATAACCAACTGGGAGGGTGAATTGAGCTGACCTATAATCACGTGCTATTTCTCAGAACCAGCCCTCCTCACAGACGGAAATGGCTCTTCATGGATGAAAAGTAGATTACTCCAGCTACCTTGAAGAAGGTTGTAGGTTATGAAAAATTGTGTTCATCTCAAGGATGAATCAGGAGACAACATGTCTACGAGATTTGCCTTCCCCTTGATTATGATATATTGTGACAAATGGGATGAAAACCTAAAGAGGGTAGAATAGTGCCGTCAACTGTCAAAAGTAGAAAACGATAGGTTTCTGGGTGGTTGATAGTGATGTGAAGGTAAGGTGCTTGTTGTTGTTCCTATTTTCTACATTGTTTGTTTGTTTGTAGGTAATGTCCACTACGAGCTTTTATTTTTTATGACACTTGCTATGTTGCGGTGTTTTCATTAGATGCATTTATGGTGGTATGGCTTTGTTTGTGCAAGTGGTTTTGTGACTTGATAGGAAGGGAATTGGATAATATTCTCGTGTGAACATAACAAGTTTTTAGGGTTTTAATTTTTGTTTTTAATGGTTGTCAACTTTCTGCATGTTAACGATGGAAATTATTCCATCATTGTTTGTTTTTCTAAAATAACTGCAACAATAATTGTTTCAAGAAAGCTTGTAAGGATGGGTAGGAAGTCTTGTTTGTTTGTGTATTATGTAAAACTGATCAACATCGAGTTATGGATGGTTAAGGAATGTGTGGCATTGAATGGAGGCTTGGAGAATAGGACGGTGGAAAGCAAGATAAGAAGGGGAATTCGGAAGCAATGCAAGTAAGTTTTTCTTCTTTCATGAGTAGTTTCAAAAGATGGTAGGTTTTATTTGTTGTGATTAGTGGTTGTTGTATTTGATTTCCGTTGCGCCAGTGATTACATTGTGGTAAACAATGTATCCTTGGTACAAATAAATTTTATAAGGGGTTGATGCTAAGGATTGATGTTGCAGCCCTAACCTTAGGCTCACAACCAAGGCAAAGGCTTGCAAAGGTGTGGGCCAAAAGTGAAGCTCAGAAGTCACATTTCAAAGACTAATTTCAAGGGTCAAAACTCATTGGATTAAAAATTTATTTATATCATTGGAAAGCTCTTGAGACTTAGATGTCTAAAATGGGTTCACATGACCAATTTGAATACTTAAAACACAATTTATGGCCAAAAGAAGGGTCATGAGTCAAATTGCCAATTTAACTCCTAACCATTAAAAGTTAGGAATCGCCCTAATTTACTTATGTGCAAGTGGTGTGCCACATATCGTTCGAAAGTTCTTGACGAGGGCTATAAATTTGCTTTAGATCTCAGCTCAATCGAACATTTTCCCAGGAAGTTATGGCCTTCCAAAGTGCCAAAAGTTTCAATTTCAAGAATTTCGGGACTTCCAACTTAGGAGTTTCGGGACAAAATGACATTTGAATGTAATTCTCATGACTAATCACAGAGAATATTATTAAGGGGAAGGTGGTCGCTTTTCCCAAGTGAGGGCCGTGGTGAATCTTGTGAGTCCGTGCGTGCACCAAAAATGCTCCAACTATGCATTAACCAACTTGTTGTTTGGTTTGTGTAGGTTTGTGTGAATAATTGACCCATTTGTCATTTGTCCTAGTCCCCATCCCGGAGTTCCAGCACACCCCCCTACCCCCAAAATGTTGCAAGTTGGGGAACGTATCCCAATTTTTTCTTTTTCCATTGTTTTCACTTTTGGATTCGTATTTGAATTTTTCGAAGAATTTGAGAGTGCATTAATTGATGACAAAAGGGAGGAAATTCGAACTGTAGATAAAAGGGCATGTAGAAGATTAGGATGCATTTGAATTGGGTTTTATAAATATTTGCTAAGTTTTCTTTTTAATCCATATCGTAGGTCAAGTATTTGAGTGAACATCAAAAGCCTCAATTGGGGTGTCCTTGGGTTGGGCATAATGAAAGAAATGAAAACGAAATGGGAAGTTAATAGAGATATATCTGTAACTCATATATGCACAAAAATTTGTATATCTTGAGTGGTTCTAAGTCAACTTGATATATGTCACTCATACTTGGGTTCGGACATTGAGTTTAAGAGTCTTTAAAATTAAGGTGTATCAAACAAAGAACTTAATGTTTCTTTGCATTGTTGGATTTGTTGGAAATGGGTTAGCAACTCATATGGATTGACCGACATTAAGGGTTTTGACCTCAAACTATACCTTAGTAGATTTTAAACTTTTAATGTATGGTTCAGTACATGGTCTAAACTATTGGTTACCATTATGACAAGTTAGGGAAAAATCACCATGTGTGTATAAGTTGGTAATTCACACATAGAGCATTGAACTTTGTTTTGATGGTTTAGTAACACCTATGGAATTTCTAGTAACATTGGGTTTGTAGTCTGAACAATGTAACTTGTTGGAGTTAATGGTGTTTTAAATTTCCAAGAATTGTGTTTATACTATGAGTTACCCTTGTACAAGAGATTTTTCTTTTTGCACCTTTCTTTTGGTTACAGTTTGATGGATGTTGACCAAGGTGTTAAATATGAATATCATAAGAAGAGTTATTCAAGAAAAAGGGGGGGTTTTCTTTTGCAAGTTTCAGAAATGTGTTAGGTAGATAAATGCATTTGGAATTTTAAGGGGAGATTAACTTGATTAAGTGTACTTTTGTGTACTATGTTTTTTTTCCAATATTGAAGCAATGAAATGTCCATTGCGACATGTGCTTTAACAAAATTAGAGTTAGTTATAACAATATTTTTTGGGGGTTGATGACCAAGGGAATGATGAAAAACTTGAATTTGAGGGGTCTCAAGAGGGGTCTTTTTGGCTCCTCAAAGTGTTTATGTGTGGGTCTTTGTGTTTTGGTTGAGTGTAACAATTCTTGTCTCATGAGAAAGTATGACGCACTCCCAACTCCTGAAATGGCTCAAATGTGAGCCCAAGTAGAAAACAACGGAAAAGGAAGAGTTGGAGCACGCTCCCTAGCTCACAACACTATGAGGGGTAAAGGGGCGTGTTGGAGCTGCGGGATGGGACTAGGAAGAGTTGACAAGCTTTAGTCACTCACACGAGCCTGCACACAACCCACACAAGGTGGTTAGTGCAAAGTTGGAGCACCCTTGGTGCTAGGACGAGCCACGAGCAACACGGACACACAAGACTCACCACGGCCCGGACTTGGGGGAAGCCACCACCTTCCCCCTTA